>Ga0302288_1000074_pt1 | contig 88310 bp, 74 predicted proteins | sample III_Fen_N1_1_FD_194549 | JGI IMG/M metagenome (GOLD analysis project Ga0302288, IMG submission 194549) | Peat permafrost microbial communities from Stordalen Mire near Abisko, Sweden - III_Fen_N1_1 | ecosystem: Environmental > Terrestrial > Soil > Wetlands > Permafrost | place: Sweden: Abisko... | reverse complement strand
CCGTGATGCAGTTGTATTGTTTATCTGCAGCAGTTCCAAAATAAATATTATAGCCGTAGATATTCGGTTGTGGTTTCCACGATATCATTGCATTGCGGGTATCGCTTTTACTCCGGTTGATGGTTAGCTTTTGAACAGTTTCAGGAATTACTCCCTGAGCTTTTCCAAAAACACGCAGATCCATCAACGCAAAATTGCCGCTGGCAGTGTGTATGTTTTCTACTTTTAAATAGCGGGTTTGGATAGGCTGGCGTAGTTCCACATAATCGTGAGGCACATCCATATCGTTATCACTTTTATCTACCACCAGTTCCCAATTACGGCCATCGGTTGAGCTGTATATTTTATATTGATGATAGATGTCCATGGCCTTTCCAAACTGGTTGGCTTTGTGCTCGTAATAGTTTACCTGAATGGCATTCACTTGCTTTACATCGCCCAGATCCATGGCAAACCATTCGCCTGCCTGTCCCGATTTTGCAGCCCAGTAGGTGCGCATGTTTTCGTCGGAAGCATTTTCGGGACTATAAATGCTATCGGACGACGATGCCCATGTTTTTTTATTTAACGACAGCAGCATCCAACCGGTGAAGTTTCCTTTACGGTGATCTTCGGTATTTTGAGGGATGGCTGTAGGATAATCGCCAAAGGCTGTGTTTGAATACATGACGCCATCCTTATCAAATCCGGCGGGATAAAGCCCAATCCGTCTTTCGAAAGTTTCGCGTAAGGATAACATGCAGGTAGATATATGCCAGTAATTGCTGTAATTGTCTTTGAATGTTCCACCGTGTCCGGCTCCCAAAACAAATCCACCCGGTTTGTAGGAGAAAGGATTGTGCTGTTGGTAGACGAAAGGTCCGAAGGGATTATCGGCTACGTAGACACCATCGGCATACACTTTGAATTCTGTGCCCGGAGCACCGTATTGCAGGTAGTACTTATTGTTATGCTTAGTCATGTATGCACCTTCAATAAATGGTTTCAGGGATACAGAATCGTCGTTATTCATTCCAAATCGTTCCCATCCGTGTATTTCCGGCTTCAATCCGAATAAATCATTTACAATGCTTTTGGGGCGGAAAGTGGAGCGGTCATATTCCGCCACTTTAATGGGAAATTCATTGCTGGAGCCATAGTACAGATACAAACGTCCGTCATCGTCTAAAAACAAATCAGGATCCCAGTGAGGTAATATAGCCGTTTCGGTAAGTCTTTTCCAACGACCTTCTTTGGGGTTGGTACTGTACCAAACCGGTAAATCTTTGTAGGTAGAACCAATCATCATGATGGTGTCGCCCGATACTTCTACGGCCGGAGCACATTGGTCATCGTCGGTTGGTTTACGTTGAAATCCGCTAAAAACGAATTTCCATTTAGATAAATCTTTTGAGACATAAAAACCATCCTGGTTAGTACTGAATAAATAATATTCGCCCTTGTATGGCACAATCAGCGGATCGGCTGTTGACCGACAGGAAATCTTGTTTTCTTTGTTGTAAGGTTCAAAATTGTAATCGATATTCAGGGGGTTACAAAAAGTTTTGGGATAATCGTTTCTGGGATCAAACCAGGGCGTTACCTGCGCTGTATGTTTTGGAAGTGAATAATCGGATTGGTCTTTTTTTAAAGTGCAATTTACCCGAAGGTTTTGAATTCCGACAGGCAATTCAGTAATTACCATTTCCGGATAATAAAACCGCAATGCCATATCATTGGACCCAATAGTGATGCTGTACTCTCCTTTTGAATTAGTCGTTGCGGAACTAACACCATCTTTTACCATCACTCTTACCTGATTGATGGGTTTATCTTGTTCGTCCGACACAATGCCGGTAACCTGATATGTTTTTTCAGTGGAAATGTTGTATTCGGTTATCTGTCCTTTTACAACTTTGGATTGAGCAAAAGTTGAGAGAGATAAACAGAATAAGACACATGTTAGAAAGGCTTTCATAGGTTTTAAAGTAAAGAAGTGAGAAAAATAGAATAGATGATTTATTAGTCCATATAATTTAGGTAATTATCTATTGTTGTATTCTTGAATGTAAGTTTTCTTATCCCTGCCGATTCCAGTCATAGTAATCTTTTTCCAATGACTTGGCATGGCTGTTTTTAATTGTCTTATCCCTCCATGAGGATTAATGTCAAGGCCTCCGAATCCCATCATGATAGCTTGTAATACCCCTCCGGCACCCGTTGCAAAATATGGATTCGTTCCACCTTTGTATTCGGCCATTACTCTGAATGGTGGGTTTAGATTAGGCAAATATGCATCTTTAAACCAATGATATGCTTTATCGTTATTTCCTAATCGGCTATACAGAAGTGAAAATAGAGCTTGGGTCATAGCAGGGGTGCCTTTGTCAGGCACCTTCGATTCATAATATTTTAAATCTTTTTCTATTTGTTGTTTATCCGTTATAATATTAAGAGGATATGCCAACAGATTGACATCCGCCTGTTTTATTTTTTGATCGGTATACGTATCATATTCCCGTGTAACTCCATTTTCCATTTTGAAAATGGGTATATTGTTTGCTATTCTATTCCACTCTTTTGGGGCACTAATTCCTAACGTTAAGGCACATTCAGCTGCATATTGCAGGTTCTTTATTGCAGCTCCATTTGTATAAGCATCATTGTCTATGTTTTCGGCCCATTCGTCTGCTGCCACAACGTTCTTAATTTCATATTGTCCTTTACTGTTAAGTTCAATCCGGCTTACCCAGAACTCGGCTGTAGCTTTAAGTATAGGCCATCCTTTCTCCTGTAGCCATTCTTTGTCCTGGGTGACCAGATAGTATTGCCAGGCAGCAATTGCTACATCGGCGGTAATGTGATGTTCAAAAGTTCCGGATAACGCCCATACCGGACATTCTTCGGTCCCAGTGGAAGCACTTTCCCAAGGGAACATGGAACCGGCATAGCCATAAATAGCGGCTTGTTGTCTGGCTGCAGACAGTCTACGGAACCGATATTCGATCATGCTTTTGGCTATTTCGGGATGCAAAAGCAGCATGGGAGGATACATAAATATTTCACTATCCCAAAATATATGACCGTTATAACCTAATCCACTTAATCCCATAGGAGATGGAGACAAATCGGTATTTTCTCTGGTAAATGAATATAGATGATATAGCATATTATGAACATCTTGTTGAGCCTGAGCATCACCATCAATTTGGATATCGCTTTCCCAAAGTTTATTCCATGCTTTTTTGTGTTTGTCTAGCAAGCGGTCTTTTCCTTCTAATTTCGCGTAAATGGTAAGACGCTCTGCCTGATTATAAGGATCGGGAGTCTGTATCGATGAGATAAGTGTACCTACTACTGAAAAAGAATATTTCTCTCCGGCTTTTATTTCTTTAGCGAATTTAGCGCTATGCATGTTGCTATCTTCTACCTTATGGAATATTTTTGGTTCCAGGTTAGCTGCTTCTTCAAATAAGAAAGTATTGGAGACAGCTATTTTTATAGTGTTTAGAGGACTTTCGGCTACAGATGTCAATAATGGAATGTATAGGTTGGGCCTTTCTATTTCGTGATAATAATCTTGATGATCTCTGAATGCAGATGGAGTTTCAAGAATATTTTCCGCCTCTATTTTTGAATTGGCTTTGGCATTAATATTTACATCTAATAAAACGCAATGTGGTAAATTGCGTAAAGCATAGTATGAATAGGTTATGGTTGCTATATCTTTATAGTCGAATGATCCGGAAAATGCACCTTCTTTCATATTCAGTTCCTGTCTGAAATTAGAAATATTTTCGCGTTGAATACGCTCACCATTGATGGATAGGTTCAGATTTAATAAGTTATAATTGGGCAGGAAATTATTAACCCGACCTCTGTTGTACATGTCATATACTCCGGCAAGAACAACTTCTTTTATTTTAAGTGGCTCTGGTGATGATATAATCCCAATCATACCGTTTGCCACGGCAACCCCATAGTAATTATCTAAACTAAAACTATCTGTAGTGGATAACACCCAAGAATCCTGAGCCTTTACGGCGGAAAATACGAAGAGATTGGTTAATGCCAGCAATAAATATATTTTTCTCATCTTCCATTAATTACGATTCAAGCCTATTTTTAGATTAGTTCTCTTTCTATGTTGCTAAGCGAATTCTTATTATGATTTATTAAAAAACTGTTTTAGTTTTAACGATGCAATTAGTATTGCATCCATAAAGGATGCAATAAACTAATTGCATTGTTTTTTATTTAATAACCTGAATTTTGAGTGAGTTTTCCATTACTGGCATCAATTTCAGTTTGAGGAATAGGGAAAACTTCATTTTTACCATCCACAAAGTTTTTTCCTAAAGCGCGAAGTACAGTTCCGGCTCTACCTTGACGAATTAAATCAAAGAAACGATCATACTCCATAGCTAATTCCACACGGCGTTCTTTCCATATTGCTGTACGCAAATCAGTCTGATTGGAAGCAGTTGTATTTGCCAGACCAGCACGTACTCTAACTGCATTCAGCGATGTTTGTGCCTGTGATGTTTTTGTAAGTTCATTAGCAGCTTCTGCATTAATCAAGTAAACTTCACCCATCCGAAGAACACGGATATTTTTATTTGATTCCCAGTCATTTCCATTAAACGATTCCAGTTTCTTACTTACATATGCTTTGTAGTTATACATTGGATTAGCTACATCTGTACCAACTACAGCTCCATCCCATAAAGTTTGTCCCTTATACATAATAGTTGCTGCTTTTCGCACGTCACCGACTTCATAAGCATTGTTAAGATCCTGGCTTGGAGTATTGAATCCCCAACCGCTGATACCTGAAGTTCCATCGGGATATGTTATAGAACCTCTAACACCCTGGATATCTACAAACCCTTGTATACCGGCATTAGGAGTAGTCCCTCGCGCCTGAATTTCGAATAATGATTCACTGCTATTTTCGCCGACTTCTCTCCAAATACTTGCGTAATCAGTAACTAAGCCGTAACTACCTACAGTACCCCCTATAATCTGGTCAGTCAGCGATAAAGCCTGAGCCCATTTCTTTTCGTACATGCTTACTTTAGCGAGTAAAGCTGTAGCGGCTCCTTTTGTTGCACGTCCTAAATCGGCTGAACTATACTCGGTATTTTTAGGCAAATTAGTGATTGCAAAGTTGAGATCCTTTTCTATAAATGCATATACACTATCTTTTGGAACCCGTGTATTAGCTAAGTTCAAGTCAGCTTCATTACTAGCATCTATCACCTTATTTACTAAAGGAATATCCCCGAAACAGCGTACCAGATTAAAATAGTAAAGTGCCCTTAAGAATCTGGCTTCTCCTAAGAATCTGGTTTTCTGAGCATCGGTGATACTATATTTGGGCACATTAGCAATAGCCTGATTACAACGTGTTACACCATTATAATTACCTGTCCAACCTTCGCCTATTGATCCACTGGTTGAAGTATAGGTAATATTATCCATTTGGTCTTTATCAGAACCTAAATCACCGGGATCACTTCCTTTGTCAGCATCATCGGATGTAATACTTGCATAACCGACAAAAGAAAATGAACTGGTTTGCCATTGGAGTAATTGATTATAGCATGCATTTACGAACTTTTCAGCATTAGCAGGAACTAGAAATGTCGAATCCTGTGTGATCAATTGGTCTTCGGCCGCAGGGCTTAGCCAACTGTTATTACAGGCCGATAGAGATATAACCATCAGGCCAACTGTAATGTATATATATGTTTTTATTGTTTTCATATTGAAAAAATTAAAAATATTAGTTTGTTTATTTCTACTTAAAAGGATACGTTGACACCCACCATATAGGTAGTTGATACCGGATAAATGGACAACTCTATACCTGATGCGGTTGCAGATCCAGGAAGTTCAGGGGTAAATCCGCTGTATTTCTTCAAAATAAGAGGATTTTGGGCCGTTGCGTAAACTCTCAGCTTTGAAAGACCAATATGCCATTTTTCGGCAGGAAGTGAGTATCCAACAGTAATGTTATTGATTCGGAAGAAATCGCCGGATTCAACAAAATAATCAGATGGTGCTGGAATTGCGTTAGAAGCACGAGGCTGTGTTCCATTTAGATTTGTTGGACTCCAACGGTCTGCTGCTCTTGATGCTTCAATATTATCATTACCGAAGCGAACTGCTTTTTTACCATTGAATATTTTATTTCCAAGGTTTCCATAACAATCAACAGAGAAATCAAACGCTTTGTAATCAAATCCCAGATTGAGTCCGAAATAAGTTTTAGGTTGATAAGAACCTACAAACGTTCTGTCTTTGTCGTTTATAACACCATCTCCGTTGACATCTACTAATTTCAGATCTCCAGCCTGCGTCCCGGTAAGGTGTGGAGAGTTATCTACTTCTGCCTGAGTTTTATATATACCATCGGTTTTATATACCCAGAAACTTCCGATAGGTTGACCTTCTACAGTATAAGTAACTATATTACCATTACCAAGACTACCATCTTTAAGCTGTAATCCACCTCTTACTTTGTCTACGTTGTTTGTATTGAACGTAATATTAAAGCCTGCATGGTATGCGAAGTTACTGGTTAGTCGGTGTTTCCAGTTAAGGTTTACTTCCACTCCAGAATTACGTACATCTGCTGCCTGTGAAATGACCCTATTGTCAGCATCACCTGAAGCAGTAGGCATGGTGATTGGTACATAAGCATTAGTAAGTTTATTATAATAAGAAACTTCTCCGCTTAGTCGTCTGCCAAGTGTTGAAAATTCGATACCGGCATCAAACCCTTTGGTTGTTTCCCAAGTGATAGTTGCATCTTTTATCTGATCAAAAGTCAATCCTTGTGATACCGGATTGCTATTTCCACCAAAGTTATATGCGCCTGTCGTTGTTACGGAACTTATTATTCCTGTTCCATAAGGAAGATTGTCATTACCAATTTTACCATAACTAGCGCGTAGTTTCAAATCGTCAAACACATGTTGGTTTGCCATAAAACTTTCATGGTTAACAATCCAGGATCCTCCGTATGAATAGAAGGTTCCCCATTTATGATCTGTAGGAAAGGCACTGGATCCATCTCTACGCAATACTCCACTTAGATTGTACTTATTGTCAAATGTATATATTAAACGTCCGTACCAGGATTCTCTTTGTAGAACATAACCACTTCCATTATTGGTTGCTGAATTAACATCTCCCTGATCAAGATACCACAAATTCTCTTGTTCAGGAACTCCTGTACGTGTTCCAAGAAATGCAGTTCCTTTATCTTTTTCAGATGAGTGCCCTACAGTTGCATTTACTTCATGTTTTTCAATAAAAGTTTTATGGAAATTAATATTATTGTCTATTATGTAATAGGTACTATCTCTATCGGCAATACTCAAAGTAGATTTAGATGTTTGTTGAACACTACTTACATAGTATTTAGGAATATAATTAGTTTCCTTTCTTGCCGCTTTATTAAAGTTAAAACTACTGCGGATTGTCAACTCAGGTGTAGGGTTTATTTCTACAAAAGCATTTCCTTGCAGACGAGTGTCATTAGTGAAATTGTGAGTATAATCGAGAGCTGCAACAGGATTAGCAACACTTAAACCGCTCACATAACCATAATTTCCGTTTGCATCTTTTACTGGAGCTGTAGTTCCTTGGCGGTATGCATCAGGAAATTCATTGGGCTTCATATTGTCTTTTGCGAAAGACATATTAAGCGTATGTCCAAACTTAATATATTTCCCTAGTTTGTAAGTGTTACTGTTGCGCAACAATGTACGATTATAATCGTTTCCTTTTAATATTCCCTGGTCACCAAACTGGTTAGCGCTGAAATAATAGGTTACATTGTCTGTGCCTCCGCTTATTGTTACATTGTAGTTTTGTACCAAGCCGTTGCGGGTGATGGCATCAAACCAATTTGTGTTGTTTTTGAGTGTACTAAGATCAAACATGGCGGCTTGACCATCGTAAGCTCTTGCTTCGTTAGTATATGCAGCATAAGTTTGTGCATCTGCCATTTTCACTTTCGAAGTCATTGACTTAACGCCAAAATAGGAGTCGAAGCTAACTTTGACTTTCCCTGTTTTTCCAGCTTTGGTGGTGATAAGAATTACACCGTTAGCAGCCCGACTACCATAAATAGCTTGAGAGGCAGCATCCTTTAGCACATCCATACTTTCAATATCGCTGGTGTTAATGTTGGTAATGTCTGGTGTAATTACCCCATCAACAACATAAATAGGATTTGCATCTGCAGTGATTGTATTAGTACCACGGATACGAACCTGCGGCTGAGATCCGGGATTTCCTGATCCAATAATTTGAATACCGGAAGTTTTACCTTGCAATCCTTGAGCTGCTGTAAGCATCGGTTGTTTGGTGAGCTCTTCACTTTTAACGGAAGAAACAGATCCTACAACCTGACTTTTCTTTGCAGTACCGTAGCCAATTACCATCACTTCATCCAATGCTTTGGTTTCTTCTTCTAGTCGAATTCGTAGTGTAGAAGTACTGATAGTTTTAATTTCCTGTGAAATATATCCCAGATATGATACAACCAAAACTGAGTTTTGGGGTACCGAAAGGGTAAATTCACCATTAACGCCGGCTGTTGTACCGTTAGTAGTACCTTTTTGAATAATGGATGAGCCGATTAATGTTTCTCCTGTCTTTTTATCGACAATCACTCCCTGCACGCGTATATTTTGTGCAAAAAGCGAACTGGCACTTACAAGTGCAACCAGTAGGAGTAAAATAGTTTTTTTTCTCATGGTTCTTTTAAATTTAAATGGTTAGTAAATCGATTGTTTTAGTTTGTTTTAAAGCCTAATTTTTGTAACCCTGTACGAATTTCAGGATTACTCATAAATAATTTCCAGATTAATCCGCTTCTGTAGTTTTCTATCATTACGGCTATTGGTCCTTCGTCTATAGCCAGATAACTCTGAACTACTTGCTGACCTTCGACCATGCCCGGATTGAAAGCGTCGTAAAATCCACATTTCCCGAATAATTGTTTTCCTCTGTCAAAATAAAAATGGCGTAAAGCATTCAAGGAAGCATCGGGCGTATAAACTATCGACGAAAGCGCAGCAGTGGGTGATATAGTTCCATTTTCGTCATTCGTGCCCGGCTGGTGCGAACTGTAGCCTACAATCGGGTCGTCAGATGAAGTAAATCCCCAGCAGTTTGCACCGTAACCCACGTGTTTTTTAGGGTTATCAGTCGCATATGCCAGATGAATAAGAGTGTGTGAACGGTTTCGTTCGAAGTAATTTGTGTATTTGTCGGACAAGCCGTTCGGATTCAGTCCTAAAAATGAGTAATGTGTAAAAAAGAGTGGTCCTCCATACTCCATTCCCAAATCAAGTTTGATACCGTAGTATTTTTTTCCATTCAAATAGTAATTGGAGTTAGTATAACACTTCTCATACACAGAACGTTCAATCGGAAAAGTTGGTGATGATGCTGCAAGCACGTAGGTTATCATTGTTTCATCAAATCCTGTTATACGATGGTTTATTTTCCAACCGTAATTTTTGGACCAATGCCAGTAAAGGGCACTTTTCCCTTGCGTATACCAACTCCATTCTATCGTTTCCCACAGTTTGGTGATGCGGTTGGTCAACGTTTTTTCATTTTCATTTCCGTTGCGGAAATATTCGCGGGCGGTGAGTAATCCTTCAGTAAGGAAAGCTGTCTCAACCAGGTCGCCGCCATCATCAAACTCACTGAAACTAAAAACTTTTCCGTTATTGGCATTGTACCAATGTGCCCATGCTCCGTGAAAACGTTCAGCTTTTTCGAGGAAGTTGACTATTTTATTGATCTTTTTGTATGCATCGTCTCTGCTGAAATAGTTTCGTTCGGCTCCGGCTATCAGTGCCATAATTCCAAATCCGGTTCCACCAGTAGTGATAATGTCGCCATTCACATCGTTGCTCCGTTCTCGTGCCAGTCCGGTTTCCGTGTCGGCAAAATCGTAGAAATAACGGGTTGCATAGCGTTGTGTCATGTCTAGCAAAGCTTCATCCGAAGGTATGGGAACCTGAACCCGAATTTCAAATTTTGCTGCTTGCTTACTTTCCATGGAAAGACCTTTTGGCATAATCCGATAAATGAAAGTTTGTTCTTTCTGCATCGGTTTTCCAAAAAAATCGAGATAAGAATCTTTGTTTGTCTCAGCTATTTTGCTGAAATTATTATTGCCATCGGCCGAGCGGTATACTTCATAGGTAAATCCTGCATGATTTTCCCATGTCAGTTCGGTGTGTGCCGGATAGCCAACTCCTTTCAGGTTGGCGGGAACGACGCTATTCACTTTCTCAGCAAAACTATTGCTGACGGCTAAAATTAGAAAGCTAAATATGATTATTCTCTTTTGCATCTCTTTTGATTTTTAATTATCAATATTATTATAAGTATGAATCATACGCAAGTCAACGCAGACCCGAATAATAAAGCCGGGTTAGCCCAATTGAATTTTTGTATGGATATTGGAAAGCATATTATTGCCCGGTAGATAACCGATGCGGTCGTGTGGGCGGCAGAAGATGGTGCAGTTTCTTTGACGCTGGCTGATTCTTTTCGCAAGGCCGATTCTCCCAACCCTAATGGAAGAATCGTTTTGTGCCTGCAAACATCAAAACCTAACATCAAAACCTTTAACCTTAATTTTTCGACAGCTATTTTCCAGATCTCGCCTGTGTAATTTGTCGTATGTGTGGTGGATATATTTATGAGATTCCCTTTCCGGGTTGCGAATTCTGTTTGGCTCTCTGATTTTGCAGATGAGACTTCAATGCTGAGAAGTATTGACACAATTAGTGTAATGACAAAATTCAGTTTCATGATAGTGTGATTCTTTATATACTGAAAAAGTTAACGGTGCAAAGTAACAGTAACAATTTGCTGAAAACAAATTTTCAGACCCAATAAGAACACTACATGTAAAAATAAGCCAAAATTAAAAACCCTATTTTAGCCCTACACTGAATTAGATTATAACTGTAATTTATAGATTTACAGTCATTTATTCGATAATTATTTTTTGGGAAATATAGATTGACTTCTGTGGAAAACAGTATAATAAATCCAATTAAAGGGTTACATATTTTTTCGGATAATACAATAACCCTCTTTTTATGTCTTTCAGCGGAATAGTAACAGGACAGGGCTGTATTTACAGAATGGATTCGGAGCGGGATAATTTGCTAAAAAGTAAATTCAGAAATAATATCCAGTCTTAACTGAAATAGAAACGTATCGTTTTATTAAGGAAATTATTTGCGAGGGTAGGAGAGCTTATTCATGTCTGCACGTAAATTTCTCACGAAAACGTCATTTATAAAGTTCGCTGGACAATACTGATTTTTTATTGATTAATAATCATTGTTGTCCGGTAAAAATATTAGATTCTTCGCTTTGCTCTGAATGACAGATTATTACAAAGTCTTTGTAGTGGGGGGAGGTAGGTCGGCGGCGGAGCCGCCAACCTACCTCCCCCCACTACCCATTCCAGAAACATAAAACGTTGACTGTCATTTCGAACGAAGTGAGAATTGAAAATCGGCGACAGCCAAATCTCTAACAAAAACTTAATTTATAATGTTTACCGGACAATGCTGATAATAATGAAAATTGCGTTTGATCTAACGCTGTTACTAGCTGTAAACAACAATAGGCTGTCTTGAAACCAGACAGCCTATTCTTTAATTTTATTCAACAGAATTAATTGATTATTCGCTCAGGAAAATGTATCGTATCACTACCAGTACAAAAAGGATATACATCATCCAATGCACTTTTTTTGCTTTTCCTGTCACCACTTTAAGTAGGGTGTAAGCCACAATACCACCGGCAATACCATTGGCAATGCTATAAGTAAAAGGCATCAGGATGAAAGTAAGAAATGCAGGAAAGCTTTCGGTAAAGTCATTGAAGTCAATCTCAACAATCGACGAAGCCATAAGCACTCCAACAATAATAAGTGCCGGTGCTGTAGCCGCATTCGGAATAATTCCGGCTAGTGGCGACAAAACCAAAGCTAGCAGAAAGAGTACTCCGGTAGTCACTGCCGTTAATCCGGTACGCCCACCTTCGCCAATGCCCGCGGCACTTTCCACATAAGTAGTTACTGTGCTTGTTCCCATCAAGGCTCCGAACGAAACACCAATGGCATCTACCAGCATGGCTTTACCTATTTTCGGTGACTTTCCATCTTTATCTATCAGTCCGGCTTTAGTGGCAGTACCCACTAAGGTGCCGAAGGTATCGAATAATTCAACAAACGTAAAGGTGAAGATCACAGTCCATATTCCCATATTCAGGGCTCCTTTAATGTCCAGAGCTCCTACAGCTAAATGGTGAAAATCGGGTAGGCTGAAAACGGTGAAGTTGGCAGGAATAACTGTTACGCCCATCGGTATGCCAATCAACGTGGCGGCAACGATGCTAATCAACAGCGAACCTTTCACATGCAGAGCCATTAAAATGGCAGCTAAGCCTAGTCCGATCAGACAAAGAACCATGGATGGATTGCTGAAACTTCCCATTCCTATGTTCCATTCGAAGTATTTCAAGGTGGCGGGAGCTGAACCTTTTGTAAGCGAAGCCAGGGTTGGAGAAATAACTTTGGCTGTAACTACCATTATTTCCGAGAGTTTGAATCCGATAATGGTAATGAACAGTCCTATACCGACGGTTATCGCTCTTTTCAGCGAATCGGGAACCGCAATAACCAGAATCTGACGAATCTTAGTGACGGTAAGAAGAATAAAGATTAATCCCGAAATAAACACAGCACCAAGTGCCGACTGCCAGGGCATGCCCACACCGGCCAAAGCCACAGTGGCAAAAAGAGCATTAAGTCCCATTCCCGGAGCCAAAGCCATGGGGAAGTTGGCAACCAGTCCCATGGCAATAGTTACGAAACCTGCTGAAATAGCCGTTGCAAAGAACACGGCATTTTTGTCCATTCCTGTAACGCCTAAAATATTAGGATTCAGAAAAAGGATGTAAGCCATAGTCATAAAAGTAGTTATCCCTGCTATGATTTCCGTACGAACATTTGTTCCGTTATCATGAAGTTTGAATAGTTTTTCTAACATATTTTTCTTGTATTATTGATTTAAAAATTCCATTTTGCGCCTATCTTCGGAGAAACTTTAAGTCCGTTTACCGTACTGAAATTGCTGGCAATTTGTACTTCGCCACCAAGCGAAAGATGAGGTGTTGCATTGTACCAGAACTGAGGTTCAGTAATGAAAACAAATTTTGTATTAGTTGGCGTAATAGGTTCATTATTACCGTTGGTGAAGTTCACATTATCTTCTCTCCAAAAATCAGCAAAACCCGATATTGTAAGTTTATTTTTAAAGTAATTCAGATTCCATACACCGGTTATCTGAAATGAGTTGGCATTTTTCCCTTCGATAGTTTTATAAAGAAGTTTGAGATTCAAGAACTTTGTAAATGTTTTATCGTGCCAGCCGTAATCAACACCAGCCAACCAGGCATTATTAATTGGGAGATAAGCGTTACCCACTCCAAGTAATCCTCCATCGTATTCAACATGCACACTGAAAGGACCTTTCCAGAACTTCAGGCATCTCGAAATTTCGGTGTAAGCCAATCCCGGATGATGGTTAGAACCATTGTAATACATATCAACAAAGAAGTAGCTGTTTCCCCAATTATCGGGTTTAAACATTTCCACTGTGGTTGTTAGATAGTCGCGGCCTTTGCCTGTGTCGTAAAGAACCTGGAGATCTGTTTGTGCCTTTGCAGTAATTGCCATAAAGAGGAATAATGCGAATGTGAGTTTTCTCATAAACTGGTGTTTGTTTTATTGTTAATAGAAATTGAATTATATATAGGAAAATATAAGTGATAATCGATATAATTAATCATTATTATTTATTGATATTTCTTTGAAAGGAATAATCAGATAAATTGTCTTGTAACTCGTAACTATTTACTTGTAACCACTTATTTAAAATGGTTTATTCTTTAAATTCAATCATAAATTCTGTCAGACTTTTTGTTGAAGGAATACCTATTTTTTTCCTAATACGATAGCGACCTACCTCCACGCCTTTTAGAGATATGTTCATCAAATGTGCAATGTCTTTGCTCGATAAATTAAGACGCAGATAAGCACAAAAACGAAGATCGTTCGAAGTCAGATCCGGAAATCTGGCATGTAAGTTTCGGAAGAAATTTTCATGAATCCGGTCGAAGTTGGTTTGGAAGATAGCCCAGTCATCTTCCGACGACAGATTCTCATCGAGTAACCGAATGAGCTTGTCATAGTACTTATTCGGATATTGGGTGCCAAGTGCTTTTTTCTGATTAATAACTTCCTCTTTAATCGTCACCAAAATTTCATTTTTCTTGATGATGGTCATGGTTGATTCAGCAAGCTCTTTGCTTTTCACGGTCAGCTCCGATTCCAGTTTCTCGTTTTGGAGAGCAATAATTTTTTGCTCTCGCTTTTCTATTTCTTTACGTCGGATTTCTTCTTGTTCCTGTTTAATCTTTTCCTTTTTTGCCTGAAATGAATGATGCAGGTATGCGTAAATACCATAGCCGCATAGAACAATGAGTAAGAAATAGAATATCTTAGCGGCTATACTGAGGTAGAATGGTGGCTTTACTTCAAAAATATAACTTGCAGTCGACAGTTTGATGCCATCCTTTGTCTGCACTTCCACTCTGAACGTATACTCGCCATGGGGCAAATATCTGTATACCTTTTGCGAAGAAACTGTAGTCTCACTCCAAACTTTATCTAACCCTTCGAGTTTATAACGAAAATTGATATTATTCAGGTTGTTGTATTGGGGATAAAAAACCGTAAACAGGAGATTATTTCGTTTGAAAGGCGTCGCAGGAGTAGGATCTGGTGCAAGCGGCAAATAAACTTTTTCCTTAAATTCGTCATCCGAAGTTTGTACACTTTTCAGTTGCAAGGTGGCATTGGCGGTTTGTTTTCTAACGTTGTCTCTCTGATACAATGCCAACCCGTTGTCGAGTGTAAACAGACATTCGCTGTCAGAAATCGGTATAATGTTCTGATAATCGTCCACCGCCTGGTTCAGAAACAACGCGTATTGTACTACATCCAACACTTTAATAGCACCCGGCTTTACTTGTACTAAAGCGGCTTCGCCGTTACGGATAAACCAATATAAGTCCGCTTTAAAATGACAAACCCTGTGGGCATGGGAAAAATACCCCAGACTTTTATTCAGTTCGTCATAGGGAATAATTTTTTTGCGAATATCGTCATAAGTATAAAAGGCGGTGTTGTCGGTAAAAACTACCCGGTTATTGACCGAGAATACATTGATAGGTAGTTGGTGTTTCCTATCCAGTGAGTTGAAGGTACTAATATGCTCAGCCTTTTTTAAATCGGGACTAAGTTGAATAGCATACAATGCCTGATGCAGGTGGCTGGCCCAAATGGTTCCTGTATAATCTATCTCAATATAACGGATAGGGTTTAGAAAATTTTTCACCGCATGACTAAAAACCCAGGTTCCATTTACTTTTTCGTATACGCAAAGGCTGGTATACGTGCCCTGTACCAATACGTCTTTTCCGTGGATAACTCCCTCCTTAATGCATATCCCTCCTTTCACCGGCGACAGTTTGCTGATACCTTTTGGCGACACATCAAAAGTTTCTTCGTTATTCCCACATATCTGTTGTTTGTTGAATTGATCTACGGACCATACCTGACCTTTAATCTTGGATTCCAGTTGCAAGTTTCTGATGCTCTCTTTATCGCCACTCAATTCGGCTTTATACAATCCCTGATTAGTGGCTATGTATAAATTCGGTTCGTCATAACTAAGGGAATAAATAGCTCCTACCGAAGGACTAAAGGAATGGATATAACGAATTGACGAATTGAGATGAAGGAGTGCTATTCCTTTATCTAATGCAAGCCACAGGTTATTGTCTTTATCACAGCACATGCCGAGTACCGTATTGTTTTGCAATACATTTGATGTATTCAGTGTCCATAGTTTTTGCCCTTCTTTGCTAATGGCAGTAACACCACCCAGAATAGTTCCCAGTATTATAGTTCCATTCGGAGAAATGAGAGCTCTGTTTATTTCTGCTTTTTTTAGTTCATCATCCACGTTGGTTACAAATCGGCTAATCGTTTTTCCATCGAAGATGTACAGACCGTCTGAGTTGGTAACGAGTAACGAGCGTGTCTTATCCAGAGGCAGAACCGAAATAACAGGATTTTTCAGCGCACCATTACACACGGGCATAAATTTATTGTTCTTCAAATCGAATAAACTAAATCCATACTGATCAGTATGCGTATAAATTTGATGATTACTGATGTTAAAAAAAAGGAAAGAAAAAGGGCAACGAGACCCTTTAACAACTCCGTTGTGGAAGGTAAAATAAGAGGTGAACGATTGGAAAATAATAGTTCCATTGAAATCGAGTATGCTCCATATCTCGTCGTTTTGCATCTTGTACTTTTTCAGTTTTTCCGAAAGAGAGTGATATATAAGCTGACCGGTACTATTTCTCTCAAAATAACCGAATTGCTCGAACGTGCCTACGTAAATTTTATTGTCTTTGCCGATCAGTATAGAACGTACAATTTGATTACCCGATATCTGATGAGTTTGCCATAATGAACCGTCAAATTCCAATACACCCTGGTTATTCCCAAAATACATAATACCATCCTTTCCCTGAGCAACAGCCCAGTTTTGGTTGGAAGCATTGTAATCTTTCTTTGTAAATTGAGTAACAATAGGGGTGAATTCTTGTCCGAAAGAGAAAACGGAAATAAAAATCAGAATAAGAAGAAAGTATTTTTTCGAGGCGATATTCATGCTGATGATTTCTATTTATTTTTTACGGGCATAAGGTTTTGCGTTTACAAATTACGGAAAGTTCTTTGACATGACAAAATATTTTCACGCATATCTGTTTTCAACCATTTACGTGCAGCAAACTGTTCAACAAAAGAGCCTTACTGAATTTAATCAGCAAGGCTCTCTCGGCTTTTATAAAACGTATTTCTATGAATTATTTTTTTGATTCAGCAAGCTTTTTGTTAGCTTTTTTGAGTTTAGATATGCTAATCAGTTTTTCCATTTCAACTGTAATAGGTGAAGCGATAAATACTGACGAATATGTTCCAATGAAAATACCAAATAACATAGCAAAAATAAATCCGCGAATTGTGTCACCACCAAAAATAAACATGGCAAGTAAAGTAAGAATTACGGTTGCAGTGGTACTGAATGTTCGTCCCAACATTTCGTTTACCGATAAGTTAATAAGGGATATTCTATCACGTTTAGGGAACAGCAGTACGTTTTCACGAATACGGTCGTAGTTAATTACAGTATCGTGAACCGAGTAACCGATTACGGTTAATATCGCGGCAATAAACGCCTGGTCAATTTCCATTGAGAATGGTAAGAATCCATATAACAAGGAGAACAGTCCTAAAGTGATAATCGCATCGTGAGCCAAAGATACAATGGCTCCTAGAGCATAACCCCATTCTCTGAATCGGATAAAGATATAGAGACCAATACCAAAGATTGCAAAAAGCACTGCCCAAATAGCTGCACGGGTAATATCATCAGCCACAGTAGGTCCTACTTTTTGAGAACTCTTTATACTTTCCTTAATAAACTGATCTTTTGTGATTGAGCTTTTAAGCAAAGATTTCAAATTATCATAAAGTTTTCCTTCAATTTCGTTATCAATAGTGGGCGAGTTATCGTTAATTTTATATTTTGTAGCGATACGAACCTGATTGTCGGAACCGATAGTAATTACCTGAGGCATATCACCTTCAAAAGCATTTTCCAGCAATTTGCGTACATTTTCGGTACTTACCGGTTTGTCAAAAGCTACAACGTAGTTACGTCCACCAGAGAAATCAATACCCAAACTAAATCCACGGGTAGCAAATGAAATACAACTGATTACTATTAAAGCACCTGATAAGCCATAGAACCATTTACGCAATCCCATGAAATCAATTTTTGTATCCTTAAACCAGTTCTTGGTTACACCGGTAATAAATGTAATTTCTTTAGCACTTTTATGATCTGCATACAGATATAACATATAACGTGTAAGGAACACGGCAGTAAAGAACGATGTCATAACACCGATAATTTCAGTTACAGCAAAACCTTTAATAGGTCCTGTTCCAAAATAAGCTAAAATTACTCCGGTAATAATCGTTGTTACGTTAGAGTCGATAATTGCAGAAAGAGCATGACCAATACCATCGTCAATCGCTTTTCTCATGGTCTTTCCTTTGTTCATTTCCTCTCGGATACGCTCATACATAAGTACGTTCGCATCTACCGCCATACCCAGCGTAAGCACAATACCGGCAATACCTGGAAGAGTAAGTACTGCACCGAAAGAAGATAAAACTCCAAACAGGAAGAATACGTTGATAAGTAATGCTATGTCGGCAATCAGACCAGGAACAATTCCATAGTACAGAACCATGTATAGTAATACCAGAATGAAGGCAACGACAAATGAAATGAAACCTTTATTAATAGCTTCCTGTCCCAATGTAGGACCTACAACGTTTTCCTGCACAATATGAGCCGGAGCAGGCATTTTACCCGATTTCAATGTGTTGGCTAAATCCTTAGCTTCATCTACAGTGAAATGACCGGTAATCTGTGAGCTACCACCATCAATTTCAGTATTAACAGTTGGGAATGAATAAATATATCCATCCAATGCAATTGCAACAGACTTTCCGATATTATCTTTTGTCAGACGAGCCCAGGTTTTAGCACCTTCCTGATTCATGGTCATGCTTACCTGTGCTTCAGAAGAAGTCTGACTAAAGTCAGCACGAGCATCAGTAATTACATCACCACCAAGTGGGGCGCGTCCATCACGGTTTGTTATTTTAATTGCAATTAATTGAAAAATTTCTCCTTTTTTATCCATGGCCTTAACTGACCATCTCAAACCTAAATCGCGGGGTAAAGCTTCTTTAACCTGCTTAAGTTTGAAGTAAGTATTTATTTGCGCAGTATCTTTACTATGAGCATAACCTACAACAGGACCACGGGCAACCTGACCTCCCTGAGCATTGATTTGAAGAATAGAAAACAAAGGGTTTTCCTTTTTGCTCTTTTCCAGCATTTTTGTAGAGTCAGTTGCTGAAGCAGATTTATTTTGCAATGCTGCTTTCAAACTGTCAATCTTATTTACTGCCAGAGCTTTCTTGTCAACAGGTTTTGCAGGGCTTGTTGCATTTGTTGCTTTAGCAGTAGAATCTTTAGCTACAGCAACTCCACCGTTCTTTTGCAAAGCAGCAAGTACTTTGTTGGCATCGGAGATATTGTTTACAATTTCATTTAAATCATAAGTTTCCCAGAATTCAAGATTGGCAGAACCCTGAAGCAATTTACGTACACGTGCAGTTTCTTTAATACCCGGAAGTTCAACAAGAATACGTCCGTTACCAAGCTTTTGAATGTTTGGTTGAACAACGCCGAAACGGTCAATACGTTGACGCAATACATTGAATGAATTTGCTATGGCTCCATCTACCTCGGTTTTCAAAACTTTAATTACATCAGCATTTGAAGTTGCCAGTGAAATTTTGTCTTTTAACTCAAAAGTACTGAAAACAGTAGCTAATTTGGCTTGTGGATCTAACTTGGTATAAGATTCAACAAACAAATCGACATACGACTTCTGACTGTTGGTTTTTTGAAGTTCAGTGGCATTTACTAACGCTTGATTAAAATTTGCGTTGGTATTGAAATCGGCTAACGAACGAATGATATCAGCAACTGATACTTCAAGCGTTACATTCATACCACCTTTCAAGTCAAGACCAAGGTTAATTTCTTTTTCGCGACATTCTTTCAGCGTGTATCCTAACCACACCTTTTCGCTAGAAATAGAGTCTAAATAATTGAACTCTTTCATTTTATCTCCGGCGGCATATGCTATAGCTTTTTTGCTGTACGAATTTGTAACAACGCTAAATGAAAGATAAAATAGGCACACTAAAGTCAGTGCTAGTGCAAAAATCCTGACAAGTCCTTTGTTTTGCATGGAAAAATTTATTTAAAATAAGACAATGTAATTATTTCGATTTTTTTAAAGAGCTGCAAATATAGCATTTTTTTTATTACTAACATAAAAAAATGACAATCAGTAGTTCTAATACAATAATAAAAAAGATAAAAAAACAGGCTGTCTCAATTTAGAAACAGCCTGAACTATGTTGCGGAGGCCCGACTCGAACGAACGACCTTTGGGTTATGAGCCCAACGAGCTACCACTGCTCCACTCCGCGATATTTTGTGGGTGCAAAAGTACAATATTAATCGTAATAAGCAAGTGTTTTAATGTTATTTTTTTAAATGTGCTCTAAATGAGCAAATAAGGATAAAAAATAAGTAACTTGTTTTTTTCTATTCCGAAAAAAATCTGGAAATCACGTATTCCAAATGAAAACAATTTGTACTTTTGAACCCCAAAATCAAATTTTTTATGAATTCAAAGACATTAAATCTGCTGACGTTTCTTTTAGTCGTTTGTGTTTCCTCATTTGGTCAGTCGGCCAATTATTTTTTCGATAAAGGAGTGACAAGTTATTATCATCGGGATTATAAGGGTGCAATTGAGAATTATACCAGGGCCGTTCAACTGGATTCAGGAAATACAAAGGCGTATGTGAGCAGGGGAATTGCTAAGTATTATCTTCAGGATTATGTTGGAGGAATCGAGGATCAAATGAAAGCATTGAAAATCAATCCTAAATACAGTGATGCCTACTTTAATATTGGTGATTGTAAATATAACCTTCAGGATTATTCGGCTGCAATAGAGAATTATACCAAGGCAATCGAGCTAAATCCAAAAGATGTGATGGCATACATGAGTCGTGGTTTTACAAAACAATATATCAATGATTTTAAGGGTGCTATTTCAGATTTTTCAATGGCTATTAAGCTAAAGCCAAATCTGGCTGATGGCTATATGAGCCGTGGTGTTGCCAAAAGTTACCTCGAAGATTATAACGGAGCTATTATCGACTATACTAAAGCGATTCAAATTAATTCTAGTACGGATGCTTATTTCAACAGAGGAAATGCAAAAGAAGCATTTAATGATCACAAAGGGGCCTTAAGTGATTTCAATAAAGTTATCAGAGAAAATCCAAAGCATTATAAAGCTATTCACAACAGAGGTTTGACTAAAGCATCGTTGCAAGACTATGATGGAGCTTTGACAGATTTTGATAAGTCATTGGAAATTGACCCGCGATATGCTGATGCTTATTATGATCGTGGTATCATAAAAATAAAAGTCGGACAGAAAGAAACGGGTTTTCAGGACTTAAAAAAAGCTGCCGGACTGGGGCATGCAAAGGCTAAGAATGCCTTGCAGAATCTCCTTAAATAAGTAGTTTCTAGTGTCAAATGAATTGCTAAAACTGTTTATTCCTGCAATTGGTTTTACATGCCCAACATAAAATTATAAACAAGTTTTCCGCCAATAAAACCGGTTATGCTCACTGAAAATGCGGCTAATGCGTAGAATATAAATGCAACCAGTTTTAATGTAGTACTTTCGTTTTTTCGAATTAAAATGAAAATGCGGATTACTGACGTAAGAAATAGTAATCCCAATGTTATGTTAGCAAACAATTCATGATAACCTTGAACTTTACCTGCAACTCCATTCATATCGGCTGTGAATAAATTGCCGGTTAACCATGCAGCGAAAGCTGAAATTGAACCGATAATCAGTAAATAGAATCCTGTTCTGCTCAGGGTTGGTTCTTTTTTGAAAATCAAAGCTGCTATTTCTGCCAGAAATCCAACAATTACCAATGCGATAGGAAAATGCACCAACATGGGATGCAAGTGACTGGTTGAAAACATAATTTGGTGAATTTGATTAATCCCGAAAATTCTAAATTGTATGGTACGATATATCGACTTATAACCTGGAATTCCAGAAAAATGTTCATTTTGAATTACTTGTTTTCTTTCAGATTCTACTTAAATGAAAGCTTATGTTATAGCTACTCCAATCAGTCTTCCAATTCCAAACGTTATGGCGGCTGCCAATAAACCGAAAATAATCTGACGTAAACCTGAGTACCAAAGACTCTTTCCGGTAAATAAAGTTATAGCTGCACCAATCATAAACAACCCAACGGTACTCATTAAAACGCTGAGCACAATGGCATGTATCCCCGAAGCGAAGATAAACGGAATTACAGGTATAATTCCCCCCACGGTGAACATCAAAAATGAATAAAATGCGGCTTCAAATGCCGAACCTTTCAGCTCTTCGGCATTTATGCCAAGTTCTTCTTTTACCAATACTTCGTGAGCATGTGTTTTATCTTTCATTATTTCGGAAGCCATCGAGTTGGCTTGTTCTTCCGGAATTCCTTTGGCCATGTAAATAAGTGCCAGTTCTTTTTCTTCACCATCAGGATTGGTTTCAAGTTCCTCCATTTCTATTGCCATTTGGTTTTCGTAAAGTTCTTGTGAGCTTTTCACCGAAATCCATTCGCCAAGTGCCATTGACATTGCTCCTGCCAGCAGCCCGGCTATTCCTGCCAATAAAACACCCTGATTTCCATTTGTAGCGCCGGCAACTCCCATTACCAAACTAAAAACAGACAATAATCCATCGTTTCCACCTAACACGGCTGCACGAATGGCATTTCCACCTACCGAGCGGTGTCGTTTTTCAAATCTGGCATGTTGTGTACCACTCAGGTTTTTGTCATTTTCTACTATCGACCATAAAATTTTTACGTGGTTGGTTTCTGTTCCGGTAATTTCCAGTTTGTTTCTTTCTTTGGTTTTTATAATGGCGTTCGAGAGACTTTTTTCAGTATCCATCATGGCTCCAAGCACGTAATCGTAGCTAATTATCCTGCCTATCAGGTTCAGTGTTTTAGCCCGCCACGAAGGTTTAATAAGATTATCAGTAGAGATGTTTACTTTTCTGGCAAATGCTTCTGCATGTCCTTGCTCAATTTCACTCATCTGTCGAAATACCTTTGCAACGGCTTCATCCGATTCGTTTTCGGCAAGTTTTCTATATAAATAACAGGCGTCAATTTCTGTTTGTATACTTTTATTTTTCATCATTGAAAATGTTTTTGTGAAATTTGATTATGCAGGTTCAAAATTAGGAAAAAAAATCGATTGATTGTATAAAAAAACGAGCCCGGAACCCAAAGTTCTGAACTCGTTATATATTGTGTGGAAACATACCCTCTTAAAAACGCGAAAGGTAGTCACGCCTGACTACCAATCTTTGTTAACCTTAAATCTAATACTATGAAAAAATCACGATGCAAAGATAATGTGTATTTTGTACACTTGCAAGTGTTTTCCAAATTATTTGTATTAAAAATGTGTTTAATAACATATTTTTAAACTTTCTGATATTATTTTATCCTAAGGTAGTATTATTCTGTATGGTGGCGCTTTTTAAAATCGATTTCAATAACATTATTTAACTCGTAATGAATCAGAAAATGCTAAATCCAATAAAGATTCGGGTTAAAATCCAATAGATTTCAGTCCTAATCCGGATTTTTCATCCAAACCGAACATTAAATTCATGTTTTGAACTGCCTGACCTGATGCTCCTTTCAATAAATTATCAATCATTGAAACGATTAATAATTTATCGCCGTGTTTTTCCAGGTAAACAATGCCTTTGTTTGTATTTACCACTTGCTTCATATCAGGATTTTTATCGGTAACGAAGGTGAAAGCAGCGTCTTTATAAAAATCGGTGTATAATTTTTTAGCGTCATCCAGACTCAAAGAGCATTTAGTGTAAGTTGTTGCATAAATTCCACGGGCAAAATTTCCTCGAACGGGAATAAAATTCACAGCTTTATCGAAGCCATTTTGCAATTGACGAAGCGACTGACCAATTTCGCCCAAATGCTGGTGTCCAAAAGGTTTGTAAATGGATATATTATTATTTCGCCAGCTGAAGTGCGACGTATCCGATGGTTTTACACCAGCACCGGTAGAACCTGTAATGGCATTTACGTGAATTTCATCGGTTAGTAAACCGGCGGCAGCCAATGGAAACAATGCAAGTTGAATAGCCGTGGCAAAACAACCCGGATTAGCAATGCGGGTGGCCGTACGAATTTCGTCGCGGTTTAGTTCGGGTAAACCGTACACAAAATCGTGGTTCGGGCTTTTAGCGCGGTAGTCGGTCGAAAGATCGATGATTCTGATAGAAGCCGGAACTTCATTATTGTCCATAAACTTCTTACTATCGCCGTGGGCGGAGCACAGAAATAATGCATCCACTTCGCCAAAAGGTAATTCGGATGTAAATACTAAATCGGTTTCGCCTATCAAGCCGCTGTGAACGTCGGCAATCGGGTTGCCGGCATTGCTGCTGCTGTTTACAAATACGATTTCCACCGCAGGGTGATGAATCAAAATGCGCAACAATTCGCCGGCAGTATAGCCTGCGCCGCCTATTACGCCTACTTTAATTTTTGTCATATGAAAGTAAATATAGGATATGAGTTTTGTTTAAATTGCTGATTTTATTGATTTCCGACTTCTGATTCTGTCAAAAATAACGGTTTGAGTTGAATTCTCTTCTTCGATATCAAAGTCATCTTGCAAGCCAAGCCAAAACTTGGCTGAGTTTCCAAAGTATGAGCTTAGTCTCAATGCCGTATCGGCAGTAATTCTTCGCTTTCCTTTGATGATTTGAGAAATACGTGTTTGAGGTATTTCCAAATCTTTCGACAATTTATAGGCGGAGATTTCCATTGGAATGAGGAATTCTTCATTTAATATTTCGCCGGGGTGTATGTTTGGTAATTTGTCCATTTTACTTGAATTTTAATGATAATCCATAATTTCAACTTCTAATGCATGATTATTTTCCCACTTGAAAACGATTCTCCATTGATCATTAATCCGAATACTGTAAAACTCCGATAATTTTCCGGAAAGTTTTTCTAAGCGGTTTGACGGTGGAATTCGCAAATCAAGAATTGATTGTGAATTGTTCAGCATTCTTAGTTTCCTCCGACCAGTTTGTTGGATATCAGCAGGGATGCGTTTTACTCGCTCTCCTTCCCATATCTTTTCAGTATCTTTAGATCCAAAGGAAATAATCATATCAGTGATTTAAATTACTAACGCCAAAGGTAAGTGTTTTGTTTGAAATAGACAAATTTAATCAACCAGGAGACACTATACTTACATTATCATCATCAAACCAATCACCCCCCACCCAATCAGCACCAACCACGTCCATATCCAATAACTAAACTTGCGGTTTTTGTGGTGGAGCGTATACATCAATAACAGATTGGCAATCACTCCGCCCAGAGCTTCCAGTAAATGCAAGGTTCGCTCAGGCACTCTGCGTCGACCTTTTATTGCAGCTTGTTTATCAAAAGCAAAAATAAATCCACTGAGCAAGTTGATTATTCCAATGTAATATAACATATCCCAGTGACCCCCAACCCCGTTCGACTGAGCTCACGCCGAAGCCTAAAGGGGAGTTTTAGTTAGCTAATTCTATAATTCACACTTATCAAAGTCCCCTTTAGGGGATTCAGGGGTTTACTCTTCCAGCAAATCCGGTCTCAATCGCTTTGTCCTTTCCACCGATTGCTGATGATTCCATTCGTCCACTTTGGCCTGATGTCCTGAAAGCAGTATGTCCGGCACTTTCCATCCTTTGTATTCTGCCGGTCGCGTGTAAACAGGCGGTGCGAGCAAGTTATCCTGAAACGAATCGGAGAGAGCAGATTGCTCATCGCCAATGGCTCCGGGAATGAGGCGCACAATGGCATCAGTCATAATAGCAGCCGGCAGTTCTCCTCCTGTCAGCACATAATCGCCAACGGTAATTTCTTTTGTAATCAGATGTTCACGTATACGGTGGTCGATGCCTTTGTAATGTCCGCAAAGAATAATAAGATTTTGGGACATCGACAGGTTGTTTGCCATTTTCTGATCAAACTTCTCGCCATCGGGCGAAGTATAAATCACTTCGTCATAATCACGCTCGCTTTTAAGCAGGGAAATAATGCGGTCAATCGGTTCTATTTGCATAACCATGCCGGCGCTGAATCCAAAGGCGTAATCGTCTACGCGTCGGTGCTTATTAATGGCATATTCACGCAGATTATGGACATGAATTTCTACCAAACCTTTTTCTTTGGCTCGTTTTATAATGGAATAATTCAACGGACTGTCCAGTAATTCCGGTACGGCGGAAATAATATCGATGCGCATTCTTTAAGATTGATAATGAGTTGACAAAAGTACTGAAAATGTGCCAATTTGCCAATATGCTAATGTGGAAATGCACTATAGTGCTAATATGTCAACAGGTTAATTCATTAATTTAGAATTAATTATTGTGGAATTGGCATATTGGCATATTAAATTATTGGCACATTAGAGATTTGCAGCCATCCATTTTCGTAAAACTTCGGGCGACTTTCCGCTTCGGTGTGCATAATCTTCGAATTGGTTTTCGTCAATCTTACCAATCATAAAGTACTTAGACTGCGGATGAGCAAAGTACAAACCACACACTGAAGCGTTGGGAAACATGGCTCCGTTTTCGGTTAGTTGTATACCTATTTCATTGAATTTCAAAATAGGTTCTAACTCAAAAATAATGGATTGGTCGGGTAGGGAAGGGTAACCCACTGCCGGGCGGATGCCGCTGTATTTAGTTTTAAGCATATCTTTTATCGATAGATTTTCATCGGGAGCATAGCCCCAATATTCGCGTCGTACTTTGTAGTGAAGCCATTCGGCAGCAGCTTCGGCCAGACGGTCGGATAGTGTTTTTGCCAGAATGGAACGATATACGTCATCGTCTTTTTCAAATGTTTCGGCATAAGCTTCCACGCCTTGAATTGTAGTGGCAAATGCACCCACATAATCATTTTCGGGAGCTACAAAATCGGCCAGTGAATAGCAGAAACCATCGGTGGCAGGATGTTGCTGACGGAGCATGGGCAATGTGAAAGTGTCACCATTATTTTCTATAAAGATATCATCGTCCAACGCATAACCCTGAAAAGCGCCAAAACTTGCATTAACGGATACTATCTTCTCGTCGAGCATATTGCGCAGCATTTCCTGTGCATCTTTGAAGAGTTTCAATGCTTCTTCGGCTCTGGGTCTGTCGGCTACGGGAAATTGCTGCAGCCAACTCATCTTGCACGAATGGCAATCGTGTACGGTTTCAATACCTTCGTATTTACCGGATAAGCGCCAGGCCATAAAGAAAAATCCCCAGTCGATGAATGGAACTATTTCGCGTAAATCGATGTCAGTTAACCTGATTAATCCGAGAGTATTTGGTCTGGCGGGAATGTAGCTCATTTTATAGTTTCGTTATGTTACGTGTAAGAACCGGTAGCAACTAATCTTTACTAAAGATTATAAGTCATTAGAACACAAAAATACATGAAAAAGTTGTAAGTTTGCGGTTTAAGAAATCATTAATTAAAATTCAGTCATGAAACAGTTATTATTTGCAATCGCATTGTTTGTTACGACTTTTGCCTCGGCTCAAACAACAAAAACCGGGTCGACAAACACTCCAATGGAGCTGACTACATTTGACACCATTAAATTATTGGCTCCCGATACCTTGGGTGGCAAACCGCTTATGCAAGCCATTTCGCGTCGTAAATCAGACCGTCAGTTTGACACACAAAATATTTCTCTTAAACATCTTTCGGAAATCTTGTGGGTTGCCAACGGAATAAATCGTGCCAATGGAAAACGTACTGTTCCTTCGGCTATGGCTTATTATCCTCTGCAAACGTATGCTGTATTGGCTAATGGAATTTATTTTTACAATCCGCAGAAACATCAATTGGAACCTGTTGTAAAAGGTGATTTCCGCAGTCTGGCAGGAAAACAAACTTTTGTGGATACTGCTCCGCTCAATTTACTTTTCATAGCTAAAGCCCGAAATGCAAATGATAATTTTCAGGGTGCAGTGATGGATTCGGGATATTGCGGACAAAACGTGTATTTGTATTGTGCTTCCGAGGGTTTGAAAACCGTGGTGCGGGCAGGTGCGCAGGAAGCCGAACTGCTTAAAACAATGAATCTGGGAACAAACTATAAGTTTATCCTGGCACAAACGGTAGGATATTAATCAGTTTAATGTAAACAAGAATGGCGAATGAAATTTTCATTCGCCATTCTTGTTTTAAGTTTCAATTATGAGTGTTTAGGAATCTATAAACTTGGGATGCTCATTCCTGTAATTTTCCTGTACAAATCCAGTGCATATACATCAGTCATACCGGAAATATAATCCAACACCGCCATAATTTTTCCATAAACGGTCGGGCTGTTGGTTTCGTATTGTTCGGGGATACGCATCAAAAGTTGTTCAGAGTAGGCTTTCTCGGGACTCAATACAGCCGTCACCAAATGTTCCAATAAAGTAAGGATAATTTTGTAACCTGCCAATTCCACATCCAGCACCTCCTGCGACCGGTAAATCTTGGCAAAAGCTCTTTTTGAGCATGATTCGTATGCTTCTGCAGAATGCTCAGGTAGCTTTTTGATAAGCGACGAAGTGAATGTGCCATTCAATATAGCTTCTTCGTTTTCAGCAAAAACAACAGAACATTCCTCTATCAGCTGTCCGATAACCGAAGAACGCAGATAAGCAATTTGCTCATTCACATCTGTTACCATCAACATGGTTTCTTGTCGGCGCGCTTTTCGTTTTTCGTCAAAAAAATTCAAGAATAACTCTTTAGTTTCGTCAGATGTCAGAATCCGAAGCTTGTGTGCATCCTCAATATCCATAATCTGATAACAAATATCATCGGCTGCTTCTACCAGGTAAACCAGCGGGTGACGGGCAAACCGGTTCGGATTTTCCGGCGAATGTGGAATACCTAATTCAGTAGCAATCTTTTCAAAATCTGCTTTTTCGGAATTGAAGAACCCGAACTTTTGTTTCTTCGGATCGGAATAAATGGATGCGTATGGATATTTCACTATGGCAGCCAGCGTACTGTAAGTCAAGACAAATCCTCCGGGACGTCGACCGTTGAACTGATGAGTAAGCAAGCGCAAAGCATTGGCATTCCCCTCAAAACAAATAATATCTTTCCATTCTTCTGCAGTCATCCCGGCAACCAAACGTTGTCCGTTGCCTTCCGAAAAATAAGTGGCAATCGCTTTTTCGCCCGAATGACCGAAAGGAGGATTACCCAAATCGTGCGCCAGACAAGCGGCTGAAACGATTGAGCCTATTTCTTCCAGATAAGGCGTGTCAATATGCTTTTTCGACTTCAGTTTATGAGCTACATTCACTCCCAACGAGCGACCCACACATGCCACCTCCAGACTATGCGTCAATCTGTTGTGAACGAATACACTTCCGGGAAGTGGAAAAACCTGAGTTTTATTTTGAAGCCTGCGGAATGGTGCAGAGAAAATCAACCGGTCGTAATCGCGTTGAAACTCGCTGCGGTCGTCATCCCGTTTGGCGTGATAAGCCTCTTGTCCGAAACGTTTGGTTGATAAAAGTTGGTTCCAGTTCATATTATTTCATGTTAGTTGGCTTCGCCGATATATAATCGCTTTGCTCATGATATCAGTTCACTTCGTTCACGATATTAGCCTTCGGCGTTATTGATAGATATTTGTTCGCTTCGCTCACGATATTTTTTGCGTTATTCTCTGCACTGAAATATCAACTCACAAGGTGAGCAAATAACGGCGAAGCCTACTATCAACGAATGAAGTGAGTTAATATCAGCGCAGCGAATATCGTTATTGAGGCATATGATATTTCTTTAGTTCTGCTCTTAATCCTTTGCTTTTACTGTCGGTTACTTTATCCATCCATGCCCAGAACCTATCGCCGTGATTCATCTCGCGGGTATGGCATAACTCATGCAAAATCACGTAATCAATTAAATTAGCAGGAAGCAGCATCAGGTAAAGCGATAAGTTGATGCTTTTAGCACGCGAGCAACTTCCCCAACGTGTTTTGCTCGACTGAATTTTTACTTCCGAGAACGTAAATCCGTATTTGTCGGCAAGTTGTTTTGTCCGGTCCGGCAAGAGTCTTTTGGCTTCTTTGCGAAGAAAATAACTGATTCCGTTCCAGAAATATTGCTGATTTTCGGGAGTTGAACAATCTGTTCCAACAGGAAATTCGATACTTAATGTGCTGCTTTTTAATGCAAAATAGATATTCTTTCTGTTCACAGCTCTGGCCTCAACTATAAAAGTAAGCGTTTGGAGTCTGGAGTTTTCATCAATCAGTATATTTCGTTTTTGTAATCCTTTTTCCAGCTTTTCTTGCTTCTGAATCAGTTTAGTGCGAATTGAATTGATAAATTTCATCGCATCATTTTCAGTAGCTTGTGGTGGCAGAGTCACCTTCAAACCGGAATTCAATATCCTTACACGGATATGTTTCGACCGTTCGTTGCGGACAAATTCTATAGTTCCTAACTCAATGTCTGAAAGCATTTTTTACAAAAAAGAAGAATAATTGTAATTGATAATAGCACAAAGGTACATTTTTTCTGGGCAAAAAATAACAGTTTATTGCCTGAAACGAATAACTTTGCATAAAAATTATAACATTGGATTTTGGGTTACACTTTACTTAGCTTTGTTCTCGTAATTTGTAACCCGTAACTCGTAACTAATTTATGATAAAAGCAATAAATATACATAAGAGTTTTGGTGAGTTGGAAGTGCTCAAAGGCGTTGATTTGTCAGTAGCTAAAGGCGAAATTGTTTCTATAGTAGGTCCGAGTGGTGCCGGGAAAACAACTTTGCTTCAAATACTTGGAACACTGGATAAACCCAATATGGGCGAAGTGCTGGTTGATGGTGTTGATTTTAGCAAACTGAATGAGAAAGAATTGGCCTCATTCAGGAATAAGCATATTGGTTTTATTTTTCAGTTTCATCAGTTGTTGCCCGAATTTACAGCCCTGGAAAACGTAATGATTCCGGCTCTAATTGCCCGAAAGGACAACAAAAAAACGACACAAAAAGCCAAAGAAATATTGACTTATTTACAACTTGCCGACCGTATGGAGCACAAACCATCGGAACTTTCGGGAGGTGAAAAACAACGCGTGGCAGTAGCTCGTGCGTTGATAAACGATCCTTCGTTGATTCTGGCCGACGAACCGTCAGGTAGTCTGGACTCAAAGAACAGAGATGAATTGCATAAATTGTTGTTCAATCTTCGTGAAAAATTCGGACTTACTATTGTTATCGTCACACACGATAAAGAATTGGCGGCTTTGTCTGATAGGGTAATCGAAATGAAGGATGGAAATATTCTATTGGCAATGGATGTGTAGTCCCGCCGGGAATCGAACCCGGATCTAGTGTTTAGGAAACACTTGTTCTATCCATTGAACTACAGGACCTTTTCAGGTGGCGCAAAATTACATTTTTTTACCGAGATATAAAACTACGCAGAGCTTTTTCAGGTCATAATATAATCAGACCTTGCTAATTTAATTTGTTGGATTATATTTGTAAATGTTTTCCGTTTGATTATAAGCCTTATAATAACTTTTGTAAAATCATTATCAAATAGCCTATGATTGCTATTGTTCTCTCTTTAGCTTTGCTTTTAGTTGTCTGTATTTTTTTTGCCAGTGTTTTTCTTCATTCAAAACATGGTCTTAGGGTACTTATGTACCATAAACTGAGTGAATCCGGTAACGACAAACTCACTGTAAGCATTGATGTCTTCGAAAAGCAATTATTATATCTGAAGAAACATAATTATCAGCCCATAACACTCGAAGAGCTTATTCAATATCACTATAGAGGAGCAAAGCTTCCTGATAAGCCAATTCTTATAACTTTTGATGATGGTTATGAAAATAACTACACCTATCTATATCCTTTGTTGAGGAAACACGGATTAAAAGCAACAATCTTTCTTCCGGTAGGATTTATTGGAAAATCAAATTCTTGGGACGAGGGCAGTGAGGCAATTATGACCTTTGAAAGATTAAAGGAAATTGACTCTGCATTTGTAGAGTTTGGCTTACACTCATTTACGCACGTTAATCATGCCGGATTGACTGAAGAGGAGTTGATTCATGATATAACTGAATGCAAAGTTAAGCTGGCAGAGAATGCTGTTCCTTTTGTGTCGGCAATTGCTTACCCTTATGGAGCTTATCCACGTGAAGAGAACAGGTATGCAAAACACAAAGAAGTTTTAACAAACAATGAGATTTTATTTGGTTTCCGTATTGGCAATAAGATTAACAAACTCCCAATATCAGATCCGTTTTGCGTAAAAAGGATTGATATTAAAGGAACTGATTCATTCTTTGAATTTAAAATAAAGATGTTGTTTGGAAGAGTAAAGCCTTTTTGAAACTAAACATTGAAACATAAACGTTTTCCAAACTCTTTTTTTCAACAATTTCATTATGAGTAAGAATAAATTCTTTGTAGTTTGGGAAGGCAAAGAGCCGGGTATTTATCGCTCGTGGGATGAATGCAAGCGACAGATTCACGGTTACGGAGGTGCCATATACAAAGGATTTGCTACAGAAGCTGAAGCCCGTGAGGCAATGGCTTCACCATGTTGGGATTATATTGGTAAAAATGCCAAAGAAAAAAAACCAACCAAAGAAGATATTGCTAAGTTTGGGACACCCGATTTTGAGAGTTTATCTGTCGATGCGGCTTGTAGTGGCAATCCGGGTATAATGGAATATCGTGGCGTTTATACCAAAACCGGTGAGGAGATCTTCCGTCAGGGACCTTTTAAGGAAGGAACTAATAACATCGGTGAGTTTTTGGCGTTGGTTCATGGCCTGGCATTTCTGAAGCAAAAAAACAGTCCTCTGCCTCTTTATACTGATAGTATAACAGCCATAGCTTGGGTTAAAGCTAAGAAAGCCAAAACAAAATTGGAGAAAAATGATACGAACGCTGTTCTTTTCGATTTGATGGCTCGTGCTGAAGCCTGGCTTAAACAAAACGATTATTCCACTCGGATTATGAAATGGGAAACAACTGTTTGGGGTGAAATTCCTGCTGATTTTGGTAGAAAGTGATTATATATCAACTGCTTCTGAAATTTGTTTTTGGGCAAGTACCAATAGAGCCATGAAAAATACAAAAATCGTTACGCCATTTATAATGATGAATGTGTCTTCAAACAGGCTGAAAATTGTAAATACGGCTGAAAATGAAAATGATAAGAAATAAATCTTCTTTTTAAAATAAACCGGTAATAGTATAAATGCAAAAATAGCACTCGACCAAATGCCACTTTCTAAAGCAAATTGCAAAAACTGATTGTGACTATTATGCTTTGCTTCGAGGTCAAGAAGCATTCCCTTCTCTTTGTATTTTTCAAATAAAACAGGTTTTACCTGTGAATAACCAACTCCCAACCAGGGATTCACCTTTATTATTTTCATGCATGATTCCCAAATCTGAAAGCGAGGATCCATTTTTGATATATCGCTGTGGTAATCTTTCATCCCCTTATCTATTAATCGGGTAGTTTTTAAGTTTGATAAACCTGCAATTAATATCCCGATAAGCAAGAACATAATAAAAATTATCTTCTTTCTTTTAAACATGTAAATTGCACTTGAAAACAGTATAAGTATTAACGACAAAATTCCCGATCGTGAACCGGAAGCATAAATTATCACGGCAAATACTGCCAGAATTCCTAATGTGCCAATAAATTTCCAGAACGTTATTTTACGTAGTTCCTTGATTAAATATATTAAGGCTGCAATTGAGAGGCTGATGTTCACACCCATTGCCGCTCTGTGTTTAAAAAACGGAGAAATAAATAATTGAAAAATCTGAATATCTTCAACCAGATTGTGCGTATTTGTTCCTAATGGAATTCCTTCAACGCTCCCGGTTAGAATACTATAACGATATAAATAGAAATAACCAACTACTAAAATACAAGTAGTGAAACATCCGGTAATATAAACCAATAGAATTTGTTTCAGATTAAAATATCTGTTGATTTGAAATATCAATAAGGCAGGCAAGAATAATAAGGAAAGCTGAGTATCCAGCAGTTTTGTTAGCAGAAATGTGAAATCATGATGTATTAAGGACACAATAACTCTGCCTAAAATCAGGAAACTGATCAGAAATAAAGGAATATAATAAACCTTCTTAACAACAGGCTTCAGTTTATAATCTATAGAAAAGAGGCATGTGATAAGCCAAAATCCCAGTGTGTATTTAATAATTGGCTGTGGAAAATTCAAACTAAATGCAAGAAGTAGAAAAGCATAGTAATTTGCTTTTTCCAGCTTGTCTTTTAGTTCGTTTTTAGTCATGTTCAGATGAAATTATTGCAAATAATTGAGACGGGATTTTTTATTTGTTTTTAATAGCATTTCTTGCCCAGGCATATTTATAAAAAGACGATTTTGCAAGAGTTTTGCTTATTACAAACCCATAGTATCCATCCAAAATTCCCAGTTTGATTATATACGTTTTAAAGAAACGAAAAACACCTTTGATATACGGAGTTATCCACAAAATGTTTTTTCCTTTTTTTACAAGACTATCAGCATTCATTCGGGCATATTTCTTCTCCTTTTCCTGATGCTCTGCAATGGTAGTACAGGTATAATGAAGCAAGTCACCTTTCAACTGCATTACAATTTTGTTGTCAGCAACCGCAATCGATTCATGTACATCTTTCTGCGTCCAGTCTGTAACATTCCGGTTGAATAATCGCACATGTCTGTCAGGATACCAACCGCAGTGACGAATTGGAGTTCCACAATAATGATTTCTGAGGTTGAACGAATAGCAAGGCTTAGACCAGTTTTTCTTTTCATCCAAAATTGATTTTCGTAACTCAGGCGAAAGAGCCTCATCCGCATCGAGCGAAAGGATATAATCAAATTTTGCTTGTTTAGTCGCAAATCGTTTCTGATTTCCATATCCATCAAATTTTCGTTGGATAAACCGAACGCCATGTTGCTTGCATATTTCTTCAGTTTTATCAGTAGAGAATGAATCTACCACCAATATATCATCGGCAATGTCTGTTAAAGACGCTAAACATCGGCCGATGTTTCTTTCTTCGTTATAGGTTATAATTATGACAGATAATGACATAGTAAATTGGTTTAAAGAATAGCTTTTAATTTTTTGATAAGCTGTTTAAATTTTTCAGTTTTTGATAGGTTTTTTTCCGAAAGTTCACTTACTGCAGGTTGTCCACGTAGTAGGTATTTCTCCATAAATGTTCTGGCCGAAATACCCCATTTCAGGACAAAAGTTTTTTGTCCTTTATTTTTCTTTATCCGTTTTGTTGATTTGCAACCAAAATGATAAACCAGACTGTTGCCTTTACCTACAAAAATACGAACACCTGTTTCCCATAGTTTCCTCGATAAATCAGGATCTGAGTACATTCCCGGACTATATTCAATACTCATACCACCCACTAAGTCCCAGTTATCTATGTGTACGATGTTTGGTGGCCAGGTACTTCCATTCCAATCGTTCCTAAATAGGTTTTTGATGTCATTTAATAAATCGGATTCTCTGAATGAATTTACATCTGTACCGTAATCGCTAATTACAGTACATGGATTGTTGCCGGATGGTTCAATCATTGTAGCAGAAAGCATAAATTGCTTGTGACCGATTTTTACTATTTCATCCATCAACACTTTATCCCAATCAGGCAGAAAGTACATATCATCGTTTGCGTAAACGACATAATCTGTTTCAATCAAACTGCGACAGATATTTAATGCATAACAAATTCCGATATTTTGCTTTGAGTGAACGTAATCTATATCTTTTTGACTTTCTATCCATTCTAAAGATCCATCTGCTCCTTCATTAACAATAACTATAATTTGATGCTCAAAGTATGAGTTTTTAAGAATGCTTTTTACACAAAGTTGCAAATAATCAAGATTGTTCCAACTTGGAATCAAGATAGAAAATTTGGATTTTGCATTATCCTTTCGACTTACTTTTTTAATTGAATCAAGCATAAGTTCTTCTAATAGTTAGCGGTATGTTTACTTTAACAAATGTTGAGGATAACTAAATAATCTCTTGAGAAAAATCTGTAAACGAATGGTTTTTAATTTTTGTGTTACGGTTGGTGATTTTATTATATCGGCGTAATATGACGTTTCGTCAATGATTTCTTTTGTTGAAAATCCAAATTTTATTAGCTTCTTAGTCAACTTTAGTAACCTTTTTTCTTCCATTTTATTAATTTGGCTGCGCCGTTCAACTGTGATACTAGGACCAAAAAGAGGTAAATACGTTTCCCATTTTTTAAAAACAGCTATTAAATTGCGAATATACTTTCCATCAAAATGTCCTCTTGAAAAGTGTTCTAATTCAACATCATAAATCACATAATTTGTGTAACCTGCTATCACCGACTGAAGAGCAATATCAAAGTCGTACCCATGAAATCCACTTATTTGTTCGTCAAATTTCAACTTTTCCATTAGGTCACGTTTCATACAGAGCAAGACCCCATCTAATAAAATAACTGAATGTTTTGACCGACTGAAGTTCTCAGGATAAAAGCTCTTGACTGAAGGTTTTTTGCCACTTTTGTCAGACTGAATTATGTTTATACAGGAGGTTTTCCCTGAGCAGGAACCTGGAATGCGAGTTACTAAATCACTGCCTGCCAGTCCAAGTATACCAATATTAGGCTCTTGCAGGTGAGCAATTATTTTCTCCCCCCAATTTTGAGTACGAAACAGCACATCTTCATGAACAAAGCAAACATATGGATATTTACTTTTTGCAAAGCCTGTGTTGTAGGCAGAAAAAATAGAATAGTTATTATCAGAATTGTCAATACCAATTATTTCATAATCAATACCAATCGTATTCCTGATATTTTCGGTAAAGTCACTTGGTAGTGTTTTGTTTCTTGAACAGACAATTATTGAAAGCATAACAGGATAAATTTTTCATTTAAAACATTGCAAAAATACACTATTTTAGGCAAATATTCTAAACGCTTTTATACAAACTCATTAATCGGTCTGCTATTTTGTCGTCAGTAAATTTTTGTGCATGCAGAAGTCCCTCTGTTTTCATGGTCTTTTGAAGACCATAATCATTTAAAACAGTCCGAATGGCTGCACCAATTTCCTGAGCATTTTGCGGAGAAACATATAAGCTAAATTCTCCGCCGGTTTCCTCAAAACAACTTCCGGAAGAAGTAATAACAGGAGTTTCGCTGCAAAGTGATTCGAGAATCGGTATACCAAAGCCTTCAAAAATGGATGGATATACAAATAATTGAGCCATTTGATAAATGGCAGGCAAATCAATTGTTTCAACCTGATGTAAGAACTGAATCTGTTTCGATATTTTTAACTCTCGAGCTAAGCTATGCAGTTCTCGGACATAATCGGTTTCACGTCCAATAACTACCAACGGAATATCAATTTTTTCCTGATAAATGGCTTGTAGTATGGCGGCAATATTTTTTCGTGGTTCTATCGCTCCTACAAAAAGCAGATAATCAGTCGGTAAGTTATATTTTGATTTGATTTGTTCTTTATCTTCTGCAGAAGCCATCTGTCTGAAGATATTATTACAACCCTGATAAATCACTTCAACTTTTTCGGGGTCAGCGTTGAAAAATTGGATGGCATCTTGTTTAGATTGCTCACTTATGGCAATAATACTATCGGCAATTCGACAGCTTTGCATGTTCTTTGCCGTGAAAATTTTACGATAAGAGGATGCATATAATTCAGGATAACGAATGAAGATGGCATCGTGAAAAGTAATGATTTTTTTTACATTCAATTTCTCAATTCCTATCGGTAATTCCTGACTCAGACCATGAAAAATTTCGTCACCCTGACGCTTGATATCGGCATTCAAACCAATACTTCGCCAGATGGATGATGGGAGTAATTTATAAATACCGCCCGGTTGAATAACAGTTGTGTTCTCAGCATTGAGCGAAACGTTTATTTTAATTTCAGGAGTATACAAATCATACTGATTTTCAGGATAGTATTGACTTAATATTCGTATCAAATCGCGACTGTAATTGCCCAGTCCGCGAAGATTACAGAATAACCGTTTAGCATCATATCCTATTCTCATGATTCTTTATTTTACTGATTCAGACTTTAAAATTCAGTACAATACTGATTTATTTTCTCAACAGTTTCAGATTCATCCAAATTTGCAGCAGCAGCATATAATTTGGCAACCTTGCTCAATACAGCTTTATTGTCTGAGAGACTATGAAAGCTTTTAAACCGTTTTATTTTTGAAATGGAAGGTAAAAATTGCATCCGGTTAATATCAATCAGTGTAAACCGATAATTATTTTCATCTTTCTTGTACAATATATTTCCAGGTGACATGTCAAAATGTAAAACACCTTTGTTGTGGAAATTAGCAATGTAGGTTGACAGCTCTTGTAGTAAATCGTCGTCAGTCTGTGCACCTGTCATTAAATTACGAATATCTGAATAATCTTTTTCATAGACAGAAATGAAATATCCATAATTAATTAATCCACAGCTGTTTTGTTCGATATATGCAATTGGTGCAGGCGTATTTATATTCAGTTCTGATAATCTTAATGCATATTCATACGCTCGCTTTGCTTTTGATGGGCGAAAGAAAGTATATGCTATTCTGTTGATTAAATGCGGTTTCTTATATCGTTTTACAATCACGTCGAATCCTTCCACCGAATATGATTTTAGCTGATTGCGAGCTTTAAAAACCAATTCTCCTTCTTGTTCAAAAAGAGTGGGTATATTCGAAATGAATGAACTCAATATGCTGTATGTCGGATTAATAACTATCTTCATAATTTAGAAAAGTGCATTTTCAATGCGTAGAATAATTTGTTCAGGAGTGATTTGAAACAGACAGGCATAATCTTTCCGAAAACAAGGCTTCTGTCCGTAAACAGAACACGGACGACATGATAAATCAACTTGAATGGCGTTATCCGTAGATTGATTCCAACCCATAAATCCTGCATACGGATGTGTTGCCCCCCAAAGCGAAATGACCGGTGTATTTACCAATGAAGCTAAGTGCATATTGGCAGAATCCATTGAATACATAATATCCAACTGGCTCATCAAAGCAAGTTCCTGACTCATGTTTAATTTGCCAACCATTGATATTATTGCCGGATATTTATCTGCCCATTCGTTAATAATATCTTTTTCATGCTCACCACCGCCAAATACAAAGACTCTCACGCGTTTATCACAGGCAAAATGTTCAATCACTTTTTCCTGCAACTCCAATGGGTAAATTTTCCCTTTATGTTTGGCAAAAGGAGCAATACCTAACCATCTTTGAGTAGATTTCTCTCCTGTATAAGGAATTATTTCCTTTAGATTAAACGGCTCTTTATTAAAAATTGATTTGAAACTCAAATCAAACTTAAATCCCAACTTTTCAAGAACATCGTAATAACGTGTAAAGCCAGATTTTAGCGGGGCAAAGACTTTATGATTTTTACTGGTAAGCTTTTTCTTTTCACCACGACCTTTGTCGATTGCAGCTGTAGGAATTCCATTCAGTTTAAATTTCATGCACAGATAATGCGACCTTAATACTGAATGAAAGTCAGCAACATAATCAAACTTCTCTGTTACCAATTCTTTATAAAGAGCATTTAACCCTTTTATCCCACGATATTTTACTTTCAAATCAACCCCGACAAAGACAATGTTTGCAGGTGACTGGTTGAACAAAGGTCTAAAAGACTCCCGGCTTAAAATAGTTATTTCGTGCATAGGAAATGCCTGAGCCAGTGAATAAATCACCGGAATGGTCATGGCGACATCACCTAAAGCCGAAAATCGTATGATAAGAATTTTAGACATTATTTGCCTTTTGCGTATAGAACAGGATTAAGAGCAGGATCGTTGTACATTTTCATTTGTTTGTACACTTTCATTTTCTTGCTTCCTATGCTAATGTCATCAATTAATTGGCTGATAGCTGTTGACAAATCTTCTTTTTGTTCAAGCAAGATGTTTAGCTTTGTCTGGCATTGAGTTAAATGTTCTGCCGATGAATCTTTCCGGTCAACTTCTTGTTGCATATGGTAAATTTTCAAATGCAATATTGATAAACGATCTATCGCCCAGGCAGGACTTTCGGTGTTTATAATTGCATTGGGATTTACAACTGCATCTTTATATTTATCAAGAAAATAGCTGTCAATCAATTCAACCAAATCAGTTCGGTCCTGGTTCGATTTATCAATTCTACGTTTAAGAGCAAGAGCCTCAACAGGGTCGATTTCAGGATTACGGATAATATCTTCCAAATGCCATTGAACTGTGTCAATCCAATTTTTCAAATAAAGATAATATTCAATGGTCTTGAATTCATAGTGATTGTTAATAGGCGCGTCAACATTATCGGTCTTGTGATAATCAAGTACAGATTCATTGAAAATTTGGTTGCTTAATTGAGTGAATGTCATATAGTTTAATAAAAAGTTAATTATTTATCTAGGATTTTATCAATAATTTTAGTCCAATAATATTTAGCTGGTTGGCTTTGTTTTAAATGCATCCATGGGTATATGCTATGCTGTAAATGCATAACTGGATCTGAAGTAATCAGATAATTTCTGAATCCCAACTCGTTAGCCTTGTGTGAAATAAAATGGTCATGCCAGGTTCTTTCGGGATTGAGTAGGTTAAAATTATATGAAGTTAAAAATGATTGTGTCAAAAGAGAACAACAAAAGCTAAGTTCTTTTTTAGAATGAACAACAGCCGATTTAATCTTTTTAGCATATAAGTAAGGGTAATTTATTTTTTTATTTATATCAGTTGTTATCGAAGCTATCATGCCTGGATTTTCAAGCTCAGAGACATAATCATACATTTTTTGAATCGTATTTTTGCCTACAATTATATCCGATTCAACAATCAATATATGCGCACCTTCAAAACTGGCACGCTGCTGAGCCATTTGCAAAATTGTCAAATAGTTGGGAGATGGATGTAAAGTGGCATCTTTTAAATTTATCAGATTAAAACCAAATTTCTTTGACAATAATTCTAATTCAGCAGTTGATTCATCTGAGCTGAAATCATTATATACTGTGTAGATAAAATCTGCAGAAATCTCTGAACTCATGATACTTTCGATGGTCCTAGTGACTGTATCCATCGAATCTTTTACTGGCGTGATGATGTGTAGTTTACTCATGGTTAGTTAGTTCTATTTTAAAAATCGATTTATTACAGGAATGGTTCGAAGTGGAAAGTCACGTTTTACCAATAGAACCAAATACCCAAACATTAACACGGATTTAAGCCCGAGATTAACAACTGCGTGTGGCGTATGAATAAACGTGCTGATGAAAAATAATACGATTGTCACCAATGTATAAAGTCCAATGGTTTTAAAGTCATATTTTATTGGCATATACTTTTGTCCAAAAAAATATGAAACCACCATGATAACAAAGAAACAGGCAAATGCAGCCCAGGCACAGCCCATATAACTGTACGTCGGCACCAGAACTATATTCAGTAGTACCATGATAATTGTTCCCAGAATTGAAAACCAGGCTCCGTACATGGTTTTATCTGTTAGTTTATACCAAAGCGAAAGATTAAAAAAGATTCCCTGAAAGATAAATGAAAACATAATTATCGGAACAACTTTTAATCCAACCCAGTATTTATATGAGATTATATGTTTAAAAATATCCATATAAAGCATCATTCCCAGAAAGATTAACAAAGCTATCAGGATATAGTACTTCATTGCATCAGCATATGTTTCCAGACTGTTTTTGTCTTTCTTTTGAGCAAAAATGAATGGCTCATACGAATAGCGGAAGGCTTGGGTAAACATAGTCATAATCAATGCGATTTTAGCAATACCCCCATAAATTCCAAGTTCTGATGCTTCATTATTGCCATGCATTAAGTATGGGAAAAGAATTTTATCTAATGTTTGATTCATGATACCGGCAATTCCCAAAACAACCAATGGCAATGAGTATTTGAGCATTTGTTTCAGTAGTACCTTATCAAATGTGAATTTAACTACGAAAACATCGAACAGTAAAGCAACGGTTACCAATGCTGAAGAAATGAAGTTCGAGATAAATACGTATCCCACTCCATAATCAGGATTATAGAACCAATTGATCAGATTTGGAGCTTTCACTACCAACCATGGGCAAACAACTAAAAAGAAAATGTTGAAGAAAATATTGACCGCAATGCCAAACAGATTGAGGAAAACAAATCTTATAGGTCGGCTTTTAAAGCGTAAGTAAACATAAGGGATACAACCAAATGCGTCTAAAGCAACTGTAGACCCCATCAGCGCAATGTACTCGGGATGGCTTGAGTATCCCATCGAACTCTGATTCGAAGCTCCTAATACATTTGCAATGGATTGAGAGAAAAAGATACAGCATAATGCAAAAAGTAAAGATGTAAAACCAACAGAGATTAACGTTGTACTATATACTTTGTCTGATTGTTCAATATTCTTATTTGCAAATCGCAAAAAACCGGTTTCCATTCCATAAGTCAATGCCACAAGCAATAAGGCTGTCCATGCATAAAGGTTTGTAATAACTCCGTAAGCGGCAGGACCTGATAATACGAAAGAATACAATGGGAACATCATCCAGTTCAGGAATCTTCCCAAAATACTACTCACTCCATACATGGCGGTTTCTTTCGCCAGTTTTTTCATTTGTTTTTCTGCCATAAATCAGTTACAAGGTTTGTGTTACAAGTTCCCCAAAAGTTAATTTCATTTCCGTTTAAAGTGATTCAACAACTTTTCCATCCACTTCATTTCGGGCGATGGTTCAAAATCTTCGGCTTTCAGGTAACCTTTTTCAAAGAGTAGTTTTATTGTATCTTCAACTTGCTCCTCGGGTACCTGAAGTTGTATTCCACCATCTACCAAATCAATGTATGCCCGATTTATAATTTCATTTTTTCCAAAACAGTCAATACCACAAGATTCGAGATACGATTTAGCCATTTCAAAATCTATTGACTGGCTAAAAGTTCTTACAGTTACTAATTTGTCCATATTCAATGAGTTTCCAAAGATATAAAAATTAAAATCATATTGACGTTTAAATATCAGTCAAGTTTCGGTTTTGTAAAACTCCTTCAGGGTTTTGGGGTCTAAAATAATGTTCCCGTTTCTCCTAATCTTACTTTTCCTAAATGTTTGTATGCCAACTCTGTTACTTCACGACCACGCGGTGTACGTTTCATAAATCCTTCTTTAATAAGGAATGGTTCGTAAACCTCTTCAATGGTTCCTGCATCTTCGCCTAATGCAGTGGCAATAGTAGTCAAACCAACCGGACCTCCACTAAACTTATCGATAATGGTATTCAATATTTTATTGTCAATCTCGTCCAGTCCGTATTTGTCGATGTTCAGGGCTTCGAGTGCATAACACGCGATTTCCACATCGATGCTACCGTTACCTTTCACTTGCGCAAAGTCGCGAACTCTCCGAAGTAAAGCATTGGCAATACGCGGCGTACCACGACTTCGACCGGCAATTTCAACTGCTGCTTTGTGTCCTATTTCTACGTCTAAAAGTCGGGATGACCGTTTGATTATTTCTGTAATTACTTCAATATCATAATATTCAAAGTGACAATTGATGCCAAAACGAGCCCGTAATGGAGCCGTCAGCAAACCGCTTCGGGTTGTTGCACCAATGAGTGTAAACGGATTCAGATCCAATTGAATAGAACGTGCGCTGGGGCCTTTATCTATCATGATATCAATCCGGTAATCTTCCATTGCCGAATACAGATATTCTTCCACAATGGGACTCAACCGATGAATCTCGTCGATAAAAAGTACGTCGTTCACTTCCAGACTGGTGAGCAAACCAGCTAAATCGCCCGGTTTATCGAGTACCGGACCGGAAGTAATTTTGAAACCCACATTCAGTTCGTTGGCTATGATGTTCGACAGCGTAGTTTTACCCAGTCCCGGAGGTCCGTGCAGCAACACGTGGTCAAGCGATTCGGTACGCATGCGAGCAGCCTGCACAAAGATTTTCAGATTTTCGACAATTTTATTTTGTCCGCTAAAATCCGAAAAGGTCAGTGGACGCAGTGCGTTCTCAAACTCTTTTTCGCCTTTCTGATTGTTTCGTATGTCGAAGTTTTCTTCCATTAATATCTAAGTTACGGGTTACGAGTTACAAGTTACGAGGTCAAATATAATACTTGTAACTCGTAACTTATTTTCTTGTAACTATTTTGTCAAGCTCCTGAACACTTCTTCCATGCTTCGTTCAACTGCTTTTATCGTCAGGATTTTATTGTTTGTTTTTGTAGCAAAATCAAATATGTCAGCCCGAATATCGGTAGAAGCAATAATCGTAAAATGCTTATCGGTAATTGTTTTTACTGCGTTTATATTTTTCAGTTCTTTCAGTTTTTCAGTTTGAACTGCTTCGGCAAACTCAACTTCAAAATGAAGGTCGTTCTCAGCAAAATCTCTTATTTTAGATAAATCGGAGTAATCGGCCACAATTTCACCATTGTTTATCACAATTACGCGATTACAAATGGCTTTTATTTCCTGCATGATATGTGTGCTGAGTAATACAGTTTTATCTTTCCCAATCTCCCTGATCAAACTGCGGATTTCTTCCAGTTGGTTTGGGTCAAGTCCGGTGGTTGGTTCATCCAGAATCAGTACTTTGGGGTTTGGAATCAGAGCCTGAGCCAGTCCCACTCGTTGGCGGTAACCTTTCGATAGCTGTCCGATCTTTTTGCGAAATTCAGGGCGTAGTCCGACTTTATCAATCAGTTCGTTAACCCGCTGTTCTTTTTCTTTTCCCAAATGATATGTTTCGGCCACGAAGAGCAAATACTCTTTTACATACATGTCGGTATACAAGGGATTTTGCTCAGGGAGATAACCAACCATGCTACTGGTTTTCAGCTGATTTTCATTCACTTCAAGTCCGCAAACCTTTGCTGAACCGGTTGAATATGAAAGAGCTCCGGCCAGGATTTTCATAGTAGTGGTTTTCCCGGCACCGTTTGGACCCAAAAACCCAACTACTTCGCCTTCGCCTATCTCGAAGTTAATATCGTTTAGAACAGTTCGTTCTCCGTACTTTTTAGTTAGATGTGAAATACTGATAGACATGAGTTCGTAATTTAGAACAAAAGTACTTTTTTATTTATAAATTTAAGTTTCCCGGGCTTAGCATTATCCTGTGGGGTTTAAACTTTGGACTTTTTAAATACATTGATAAATCCCGACAAAACTATATACCAGCTGATTAGTAAAGGGAAAGCATTTTGTTGAAAAATGACTAGTAATATAGCGCAAACAAGTAGAAAAAGATACTGAGTCTGATTGTCTTTCAGAGCCAGATTTTTAAACTTGAGAGAAAACATCGGGATTTCCGATATAAGGAGGAAACAGAAAATGCCGATAAGAATAAGTAATATCCACACGTTGCCAGTCAGTAACGCTGAAAATGAGTAGACTATTCCCGCCCAGAAAATAGCATTTGCCGGAACAGGAAGTCCCAGAAAAGAGGTTGTTTGTCGGGTATCTACATTGAATTTTGCTAAGCGGAGTGCCGAAAATACAGGAATCAGAAATGCCAGATAGGGAAACCAGTCATTAATGTTCATTTCAGTCATAAGTGAGAAAACAATGGCGCCTGGTGCCATCCCGAAACTAATAACATCAGCCAGTGAATCGAGCTCTTTTCCCATGTGAGAATAGGATTTCAGTAATCGGGCACCTAGCCCATCCAGAAAATCGAAAACTGCCGAAAGCAACACTGCGATAAATGCACCTTCATAATTTCCTTTAAAAGCCAGCAAAACGGCAATGCAACCCGAAAAAAGATTTAAGCAAGTAATAAAATTTGGAATATGTTTCTTCATGATAGTTAGCCCCTTAAATCCCCCAATGGAGACTTAAAGAAGTAGTTATGTTGTTTTTATATATAAAAAAGCCAATTTTAAAGTTCCCCTTGGGGGCTTTAGAGGCTTTATTCCTTATTTTTTGAATCTATCCAAATGGTTACTGGTCCGTTGTTGACTAATGCCACTTTCATATCTGCCGCAAAAGTACCGGTTTCTACTTCTTTGCCAAGTTTCATGCTTAGCTCTGCGCAAAAATGTTCGTATAGCGGAATGGCAGTTTCATGTTTAGCCGCTTTGATGTACGACGGTCGGTTACCTTTTTTAGTCATGGCATAAAGCGTAAACTGGCTTACTACAAGAATTTCACCATCAATATCTGTTACAGACCGGTTCATCACGCCATTCTCGTCATCAAAGATACGCAATCCAACCGCTTTTCCCGCCAACCATTCACTGTCTTCTTTTGTATCGGCTTCTTCAATTCCAACCAAAATCAATAATCCTACGTTAATTGATGACTTTATTTTGCCGTTGATTTCTACCGAGGCTTCGTTAACCCGTTGAATTAAAATACGCATTTCTTCTATTGTCTGTCAGATTTCGGACTACAAAATTACAAAAAAATGTCGAGAGTAGGGTAGACCTGATCTTTGTTACTAATCAATTGCATAAATAGCTTACCGGTTGGATGTTACCGGAAGCTTAGGGTGAGAAATAAGTTGAAAAAGCCTGTTGAAATACTAGACAGAGGAGTTATTTGAGCAAAGAATCAATCTTTTCTGTCATACTTTTAAATTCTTCTTCATTATACAACCGGGTGAGAAGTACTATTTTTCCGGTTTTGTCGATAATCACGTTGCGGGTAATTCCGGCATCACGGGTGGCATACAAGGCGAAAATGTCGGCGTGTGGGTCAAGTCCTATCGGGTAGGTAATCGGGATTGATTTTGCAAATTTCACTACTGTTGCCAGTGGTTCGTCGCGGTCGATAGCCACCAGCACAAAGTTTGGGTCGGCTTTGTGACGCAACCAGATATCCCGTTCGATAAATGGCATTTCGTGGCGGCATACACCACACCAGCTGGCGGTAAATTGTAGCATAACCACTTTGCCTTTCAGGTCTGACAGCTTCACGGTTTTGCCATCGGTTAGTTTTACGCTGAAGTCGGGAGCCGTGTCGCCTACTTTGACGATATATCCTCGGTCGTCAGTTGATTGTCCGTAAATAAAAGGGGTTAGAGTAAGTGCCATAAGTAATATGAGTTGTTTCATAAATAACCTGTTTTTGGATCTCATTTCGATGAATGAAAATTTGATGATTGCTGTAAATTTCTATGCTGCAAAAGTAATCAATTTCCATGCATTCGACAGGAATTGAAACAAAAAAACCGATACAAGGTTCAACTTGAAGCGGTTCTTTATCTTCGTTGAGCGTAGTTTGAGTTGCTCGTTGTTCGGCGAAGTGTCAATACTTCGCTCAACATCTCGCGCAAACTACTCTACGGCGAACTGAGTAGTTTATTAGTTGGAAATTACATATCACCGATAAGATTTGGCAACTTATTCTTCTTTATAAAAAAGCAAGCCATATCACCCTCTTTATTTTTATTTAATTCTAATGCTTTGTTATGAAAGTTTTTGATTTCTTCTTTTGAATGAATGGACTTTCCATCAAGAGGAATGTTATTTTTGTATTTTTCAGAATATACAAATTGACTCTCTGTAGAATCAAAAACCACATCTGTTAATACCAGATTGTTTAGTTTTGTTAGAAACTCTATGCTATTAATAGTATGTAAAAAAAAGTGTCTTGGTGCATCAAGTTGAAACCAATTTACTCCGTATTCTTTCCATGCAAAACAATCCATCACCGGAATACGAATTAACAGAGTCCCTTCATCAGATAAAAGTCCGGATATTTTCTGGAAGGCGTTTCGAGGATTAGGCATATGCTCAAAAGAATGGTGCAAAGTGATAAAATCATATTTACCATTCAAATCATATATATCACCTTTTTTAATATGTATTTTATCATAATAAACTATGTCGTTTTGAATAAAAGGATCTATTCCTTCTAAGTTCTTATATCCGATTTTATGCATCAATAATAAACGTTTTCCGACGCCACAACCGACATCCAGAACTTTAGAGTTAAAGTTTGAATCTTTCGCCCATAATATTGCTCTTTGATAATAATCATTATACTTTTTCGCTAATTTTCCAACAAAATCTCGTTGGTTAATTTGATTTCTATATGAATGTATCAATAGCCATGCTGAGATTTTTTTCTTAAAATTCAGTTTTTCATTAATTGAAAAAGCCATATAATCCGTTGGATAATATTCAGCAATAGTCTCCGGAATTTTTTCTATCTGTAAACAGCCACACTTTGAACATTGAAAGTAATTAAACTCATCTCCGGATCCATACATTTTTTCCTGCAAAATATATTCTCTATTCGAATTTGAATTTCCACATACACTGCATTTTAATTCTCTCTCTTTCATAGCTCTGTTGACTTTGATTTTTAATATTTTTATTTTTATGATTATCCGTTGTACAACCTAAATTGATTTTCAAAATTAAGCCGGACAAATATAGTAAAAACTATTTAAATAGCTAAAAAAATCTGATATACTGTGAATACAATAGTGGTTGTATATGCTTGGGGTCGAAGGAATCCGTTAACGTACTGGCATGAACGAGTTCCAGTTTGCCTCAGTACGTTAACGTATTCCCATAAACTGGTTTCCGTTTGCCCCAATACGTTAACGTATTTATATAAACCGGATGTCGTTTGCCCTAATACGTTAACGTATTCTTATAAACAACTTCTCGTTTGCCTCAATACGTTAACGGTTTGATGAAATTGTTTTTAGCTTGTTCTATTGAAACAAAAAACCGTCACCAACTTAAAGTTGATAACGGTTTTTCGTTCTGTTTATATCTTTTCCTTTTTACATTTCCCACTGTTCGCAGGTAGCAATCAGTTCGTCGAATGTTTTTATTTTCGATTTCGCTTGTACTTCGGCTATTTGAGCTTCTACGGCTGCGTCGTAGGTTTCTTCTTCTACACTGCGAATAACACCCATGGCTATCGGCATATCAGGACCTTCCATCATGGCTAGTTTCATATGCAACGTTGTATCCTGACAGGTAGCATCGTGAACTAAAATGCTATTTTCGGTTACACCATTTTCGCCAATAGTCACCACTTTCAGGTTGAACCCGTCAAGCACCAGTCCTTTGTTGCGGTCTTTTCCAAATATCATTGATTTGCCATCTTCAAGTACAATGGTGCGGTCGGCGCGGGTTTCTTTTTCGGCCAACCAGCTATGTGCTCCGTCGTTGAAGATTACGCAGTTCACCAGACATTCCACCACCGAAGTTCCTTTGTGTTTGGCAGCTGCTATCATACACTGCTGCGATGTTTTCAAATCCACATCCAGCAGGCGCGCAAAGAAGGTGCCGCGTGCTCCGAATGTCAGTTCAGCCGGACGAAACGGACGTTCCACAGTTCCGAAAGGAGATGATTTGGTAACAAATCCTTTTTTAGTTGTGGGTGAATATTGTCCTTTTGTCAGACCGTAAATCTGGTTATTGAATAGCAGCACGTTTAAATCCACGTTGCGGCGTACACTATGAATAAAGTGATTTCCACCAATAGCCAAACAGTCGCCGTCGCCGGTAATTTGCCAAACCGTCAATTTCGGGTTTGCTACTTTTACACCCGTTGCCACTGCCGCTCCACGACCGTGGATGGTATGAAAGCCGTAGCTGCTGGTATAGTAGGGTAAGCGTGATGAACATCCGATACCCGAAATAACGGCTATATCGTGAGGTGCCACGCCCAGTTCGGCCATCACTTTCTGCAATGAATTCAGTACGGCGTAGTCGCCACAGCCCGGACACCAGCGAACATACTGGTCGCTTTTAAAATCTTTGGCTGTATATTGTAATGTTTTAGTTGTTTCCATAATTTGAAATTTTCTTTAGTTACCTACTAAGTTTCGGGGGTTATTTCATTAATTCGCTGAAGTCGTTTTCCAATTCAGCCACCGTAAATGGTTGCCCTTGTACTTTGTTGTATTGTAAAAATTCCACTGCCGGAACTTTTGAGCGTAGGAAAGTGGCAAATTGTCCGCTGTTCAGTTCGCAAACAACCACTTTTTTGTAACGTTGAATCACTTCCACCGTGTTTTTTGGTAGTGGATTGATATAGTTGAAATGCGCCAGTGCAATTTTCTTTCCGTCTTTATTCATATTATTCACGGCGGTCATCAAGTGCCCGTGTGTACCACCCCAACCAATAACCAGCATGTCGGCATTTTTATCTCCCTCCACTTTCAGTTCGGGTAAGAAATTGCTCACATAGTCAACCTTTGCCTGACGGGTATTCACCATTTTTTCGTGATTCAATGCCTCTGTGGAAATACAACCGGTTTCGTAATCTTTTTCCAGTCCGCCATTGCGGTGTCCAAAACCCACCATGCCCGGTACACTCCAGTAACGCGCTTTCGACACTTCGTCACGGGCAGTCACTGTGCAGCCTTCCATGCCTGGCTTCACGTAGTTTGGTTTTATCTTAGGTAATTCAGCCAGTTTTGGTAATTTCCAAAGCGAAGTACCATTTCCGATAAATGCATCTGTCAATAAAATAACCGGAGTCATGTGTTCCAGTGCAATTTTACAGGCCATATAGGCAAAGTGAAAACAGTCGTCGGGAGTTCCGGCAGCCATTACCACCGCAGGGCTTTCGCCGTTACGTCCGTAAAGAGCTTGCAGTAGGTCGGTTTGTTCAGTTTTAGTAGGCATACCGGTCGAAGGTCCGCCCCGCATAACATCGATAATCACCAGCGGCAATTCGGCCATTACAGCCAGCCCGATAGCCTCTGATTTCAACGCTAATCCCGGACCTGAAGTATTTGTTACTGCCAGACTTCCGGCAAATGAGGCACCAATGGCCGATGTTATTCCGGCAATTTCGTCCTCGGCTTGTACTACTTTCACACCCATATCCTTGCGATTGGCCAGTTCATGCATAATGTCAGTGGCGGGTGTAATAGGATAACCTCCCAGATAAAGTTGCAAACCCGATTTCTCTGCTGCAGCAATTAAACCCCAGGCAGTAGCTTTGTTACCACTGATACTGGTGTATTTTCCTTTCGGAGTTTCGTGCGATTTTTCTACAAAATAAGTAGAAATAGATAAGTGTAAATTATTACCGTAGTTGAATCCATCGGTCAGCACTTTTACATTGGCCTGAAGTATGGTTGGCTTCTTACCGAATTTATTGGTTAGAAAATGAATGGCCTGATCGATGGGGCGGTTGAATAACCAGCAAATCAATCCCAGTGCAAACATATTCTTGCTGCGCAATACTGTTTTGTTATCGAACCCGAACCCGTCCAGACTACTTTGAGTCAGAACCGAAAGGGCGGCAGGTATTAATTGAATAGTATCTGAAATGGCTAATTCTTCAAATGGATTCTCTGTCGTAAATCCGGCTTTTTCAAATCCCGATTTATTAAAAGTATCGGAATCGAATATAATTATTCCACCTTTTTTTATTGCTTTGGCATTTACTTTCAACGCTGCCGGATTCATTACAACCAATACATCCGGATCATCACCCGGTGTATAGATTTTACTTGATCCTAAGTGTACCTGAAATCCGGAAACACCTCCTAAAGTTCCTTGTGGGGCGCGAATTTCAGAAGGGAAATCGGGGAAAGTTGAAATTTCGTTTCCTAAAATGGCCGAAAGATTGGAAAAAAGTGTTCCTGTGAGCTGCATTCCATCGCCTGAGTCACCTGAAAAACGTACGACTACATTATCCAATTCGGTTGTTTTCGTTTTGTCCATTTCGCTGTATAGTTATTGTTAAATTTATTTAAGATGAATGCAAAAGTAAACATTATTCTATGAATATCCAATCGTTTTGTACTAAACACGCATATTTTGTATGGTTTTACTATGTTGCACCGGTTTTATTGTATTTTTATTCAAAGATGCTACCCTCTATTAAAGATGCTTGTCTGGCATTCTTATATTACAAAATGTAATTTATAAGAAATGCGTCAAACAAGCAGCCACTTTCATTCCGAAAAATTATCGTAAAATAATGGTCGGTTGAAATAACAAATTAGAACTCGGCATTGTTCGGTGTGCGTGGAAAAGGAATCACATCGCGTATATTCGACATGCCGGTTACGAAAAGTAATAAGCGTTCAAAGCCTAATCCAAACCCTGAGTGAGGTGCAGTTCCGAATTTACGGGTTTCCAGATACCACCAGATATCTTTGGTTGGTACGCCCATTTCATCGGCACGGTTTTTTAGCTTCGTATAATCTTCTTCACGCTGCGAGCCACCAATGATTTCACCGATTTTAGGGAATAAAACATCCATGGCACGTACCGTTTTTCCATCATCGTTTTGTTTCATGTAAAACGATTTGATTTCTTTTGGATAATCGGTCAGAATAACCGGTTTCTTATAATGTTGTTCTACCAGATAACGTTCGTGTTCCGATTGCAAATCTGTTCCCCAGCTAACAGGGAATTCGAATTTTTGCCCTTTGGCAACAGCAGCTTCCAGAATTTCCACACCTTTCGTGTATGTTACGCGTTCGAAATCGTTGTTTACCACAAAGTTTAATCGCTCCAGCAATTCTTTGTCGTACATGTTACATAGAAAATCTAAATCGTCTTTACAATTATCAATAGCCCATTTTACACAATATTGAATAAAATCCTGAGCCAGTTGCATATTGTCTGCAATTTCATTGAAAGCAACTTCGGGTTCAATCATCCAAAATTCCGACAAGTGGCGGGGCGTATTTGAATTTTCAGCACGGAAAGTAGGACCAAAAGTGTAAATAGAGCCCATTGACATGGCTGCCAACTCACCTTCGAGCTGGCCGGAAACGGTTAAGCTGGCTTGTTTGCCAAAGAAATCGTTGCTATAATCAATCTGACCGGTTTCGTCTTTTTTCAGATCGTATAAGTTCATAGTGGTTACCTGAAACATTTGACCGGCACCTTCGCAATCTGAAGCGGTAATGATTGGCGTATGAAAATAAAAGAATCCGCGTTCATGAAAGAAAGTGTGAATAGCCATGGCCATGTTATGGCGTACACGGAAAATAGCTCCGAATGTGTTTGTACGTGGACGTAAGTGAGCTATCTCACGTAAAAACTCCATTGTGTGCCCCTTTTTTTGTAATGGATAACTTTCAGGATCGGCAATACCATAAATTTCAATTTTTTCGGCTTGAATTTCTACGTGTTGTCCCTGGCCCATCGATTCAACCAGTTTGCCCGTAACGCTTATACAAGCACCTGTGGTGATTGGTTTCAGATACTCGTCACCAAATTTTTCATTGTCAGCTACAACCTGAATATTATTGATAGTTGAACCATCGTTCAATGCGATGAAACTTACATTTTTATTCCCACGGCGAGTGCGCACCCAACCTTTAATGTTAACTTCGGCACCAAAATCTGTACGTTTAAGTGCATCAACAATGACCGTTCTGCTCATAATGTTTCGTTTATAGAGATTTTCTGAATTATTAATTGATTCTTAGAGAGTGCAAAAGTACTAATTTCCATTGGAAAGTCAACCTGAATAAAAACAAAAAAGCACCAATTCTAAGAGAAGTGGTGCTTTCTAAATCCTTTCAGGCTATCTTTTACATTATTTTTTTGCGTCGCCAATCATACTCATTGCACAACGGAATCCAAGGTCGTTTCTACATTTGTCTTCATCAAGATAACGACGTGTTGAAGGATTCAACCAGTAAACTCTGTCTTTCCATGAGCCACCCTTATAAACACGGGTTTTAATCGAAATAGAAGGACGTAATACATCGGTTGGATCAATCTTAGCATCATTTTTCAGATTTGCAAATCCTGTTGAATCGTTCATAGTGAAATCGATTTGTGAAGTTGCATCTCCGTCTTTATAATTGCGGACATCATCACCTTTGGCAACTTCTGTTGCAATACGACCAAGTGAGTCAATCTTGTAAGTTTTATTTCCAAGTTCATCCACACCAGTAGCAATAGGAGTTAAATAAACGTTTCCTCTAAATGAGTTGTACTCGGCAACTTCGTCAGTAGAAGTTGAACGATAAACATCCAATACCCACTCGTTCACGTTACCAGCCATATTATACAATCCAAAATCGTTAGGGAAATACCAGTTTACGGGACAAGTGATAGTTGCTTTATCATTTAGCGTTCCTGAAGTACCCATCATATCACCTTTACCTCTGACGAAGTTGGCTTCCATTTGTCCTAATTGTTTTTTACTAGGGTTACGAACCTGAGCTCCGGACCAAGGATAAATTTTTCCTTCGGGAACCATACCGTTTTTATTACTCGATTTAATTGCATAGGCTGCAAATTCCCATTCGGCTTCTGTTGGTAAACGGAATTCTGAGAAAAGAATACCATCGGTCATATCCACCTTTCTGTTCTTCCCAAATAAATCTTTCTTAGGATTTTTTCCAGCTGTTGGTTGGTAATTTGGTTGAAGCAGATATTTTTGAGTATTAAATACGAAGTTGGTAGTAACTGTCTCAATATCGGACTCTTTTTCAAGTTTTGTAAAATTAGGGGCTGTTATTATGCCGGCATCAATCAATGCTTTTTCATTTACACGGTCTGTGCGCCAGGTACAGTAGTCCATTGCTTGCTTCCAGGTAACTCCTACAATCGGATATTCGTCAAAAGCAGGGTGAGTAAAATAATTTTCCAGATATGGTTCGTTATAAGCGAGTTCTTCACGCCATATTTTGAAATCGGGTTGGGCTTCCTGAACCAGCTTTGGAGCTGCATTGCCAAAGACAATTTTCATCCATGTTGTGTATTCACGCCAATCTATATTTCTGATTTCATATTGATCCATGTAAAATGAACTTACGGTAATTCTACGTGGTTTATTGTCTCGCGGAGCAGTAAGGAATTCCCCTTTTTCACCCATGGTGAATGATCCTCCTTCAATGGCAACCATTCCGGCCGGAATTCGTCCGGTATAACCTTTCTTAACAGATAAGCCTGTTCCGGTTTTGTCATTGTACTTCCATCCTGTTACACGTGAATAACCGTTGTTTGCAGATTTACTTATGCATCCAACCATGGTTATTGCTAAAGATAATGTTGCTAATTTAGCTATGGTTTTCAATTTCATAAAACGTGTGATAAATTAAAGAAAGTTTGATTTAATAAACTATTCTGCAAAAATAGTATTTTTTTTTGGTAAATAGATATTGAGTATTTTTTTTTCATATATTCTTTTGAAAAAATCTCAACTTAATAACTTGATTTCTACAAAAAACGTATACATTTCTTTAAAAATTTCTATTTTTTTTGTTTCTTACAAAACTCTCGCTATAATTTCTTACTTTTGTAAATGTATAAACCACATATAATTTGTGAGCTTTTTTTGAAATCATGAGCAAATTATCATTGCAAATTAACTTGAATCATCAATTAGTCGATTTATCAACTCCCATTGTTATGGGAATTGTAAATGTAACTCCTGATTCTTTTTACAACGGAAATAGATTTACTGATAAAACTATCCTGCATGCGGTTGAAAAAATGCTTGTCGATGGTGCGAAAATTATCGATATTGGTGGTTACTCAACCCGTCCACAGGCTGAAATGATTTCTCAGGAAGAGGAAATAGAGCGGGTTTCGAAAGGAATTGAAGTGATATTGAAAAAATTTCCAGAGGTGATTATTTCGGTAGACACTTTTAGATCGGGAGTAGCAAGGCATGTGGTGAACAACTATCAGGTGGCAATGATTAACGACATAAGTGGTGGTACATTAGATGGCTTGATGTTTGAAACGATTGCCGATTTGCAAGTTGCGTATGTATTGATGCATATGCGTGGTAACCCGCAAACTATGCAATCGTTAACGCAGTACGAAGATATTTTATCCGAGGTATTACATTTCCTTGAAAAAAAATTAGCACGGTTACGCCTTTTGGGAGTAAACGATGTGGTAATTGATTTGGGTTTTGGGTTTGCCAAAAGTATAGAACAAAACTATAAATTATTGAATCGCTTAAATTATTTCAAACAATTGAATGCTCCAATACTTGCCGGCGTTTCGCGAAAATCGATGTTAAGTAAATTGCTTGATATAGATGCATCAGAAGCTTTAAATGCTACCACAGCGGCAAATATGTTAGCATTAGTTGGCGGGGCTTCCATACTTAGAGTCCACGATGTAAAAGAAGCCATCCAAGCGGTGAAAATTTACAAAAAATATATTGAAGCAGAAGAATCGGAATAAGCAGGATTGATAAAACGAATAACTTTTTGTTTATGGGGTTTCAAATAGGATTTAAAGATATTGTAGATATTTTTTTGGTAGCAATACTGCTTTACCAAACATTTAAGCTACTTAAACGCACCGGAGCTGTAAATATTTTTATAGGTATTTTAGCTTTCATAATCTGTTGGTTCCTGGTCTCGTATGTCTTTAAAATGGAGCTTTTAGGTGGCATATTTGACCGGGTTATAAGTGTTGGAGCTTTTGCTTTGATTGTGCTTTTTCAGGATGAAATACGAAGGTTTTTCCTGCGAATAGGATCAAAACGAAGAGGAAGTATTTTCATGATTTTCAAACGCTTCTTTGGATATAGTTCCAACGAAAAGGAAAAAACAGACTTTGTATTGGTTCAAATTGTATTGGCCTGTCGTAATTTAGCAAAAACTTCAACCGGAGGTCTGATTGTATTAACCCGAACGAATAGTTTAGATTTTTATGCTCATTCCGGCGAACAGATTAACGCAACAATTAATTCCCGATTAATCGAAAATATATTCTTCAAAAACAGTCCGTTACATGATGGGGCATTGATAATTTCTGATCGAAAACTTAAAGCTGCAGCCTGTATCTTACCTGTTTCTAAAAATCAATCTATTCCTAAGCGCATGGGTCTCAGACATCGGGCAGCATTGGGAATCACCGAACATTCCGATGCCATTGCTATTATTATCTCGGAAGAAACAGGTCATATATCGTGGGCGATAAATGGAAAGTTAACAGTAAATGTAAAACCAGAGCAATTAGAACATTTCTTGTCGGAAGAGTTAGCTCATTGATTTGAACTCACTTTAGTTAAATGTGATTATCTCTTTGCTCATAATATTTACTCATAATAGATATAAAAATCAACTTTTTCAATACCTATTTGTTATAATAAGAGGGTAAAATTTCAAAACTATTTAATAATATAATTATGGATAAAATTTCAGATGTAGTAAAACCGGGTGTTGTAACTGGAAGTGATTTACAGTACATTTTTAAAGTGGCCAAAGCGAATGGTTTTGCTATTCCGGCTGTAAATGTTGTTAGTTCATCGACTGTGAATGCTGTTATCGAAGCAGCAAAAAATGTAAATGCTCCGGTAATTATTCAATTTTCAAATGGTGGTGCTGTTTTTAATGCAGGTAAAGGTTTGAAGCTTGATGGACAGCAAGCTGCTGTTTTGGGTGCTATTGCAGGTGCAAAGCATATTCATACATTGGCAGAAGCTTATGGAGTTCACGTGATTCTTCACACCGACCATGCAGCTAAAAAATTACTTCCCTGGATTGATGGTTTACTTGATGCAAGTGAAAAACATTTTGCTGAAACAGGAAAACCACTTTTCAGCTCGCACATGCTCGACCTTTCGGAAGAACCGCTTGAAGAAAATATTGAAATCAGCAAAAAATATCTTGCCCGCATGAGCAAAATGGGTATGACACTGGAAATTGAACTTGGAATAACTGGTGGTGAAGAAGATGGTGTTGACAACAGTGGTGTTGACAACAGCCTGCTGTACACTCAACCAGAAGACGTTTATTATGCCTACAAAGAGTTGAGCAAAGTATCATCGAACTTCACGATTGCAGCTTCATTTGGAAATGTACACGGTGTTTACAAACCAGGTAATGTGAAACTTATGCCGGTTATTCTGAAAAACTCGCAGGATTATATTAAGGCTAAAGACGGTTTGTCTGAATCACATCCTGTAAACTTTGTTTTCCACGGTGGATCAGGTTCAACTCATGCCGAAATTCGCGAAGCAATAAGCTACGGAGTGGTAAAGATGAATATTGATACTGATACTCAATGGGCATATTGGGATGGAGTTCGTGGATTTGAAGCTAAAAACCACGATTACTTACAGGGTCAAATTGGTAATCCTGAAGGATCTGAAAAACCAAATAAGAAATTTTATGATCCACGCGTTTGGTTGCGTAAAGGCGAAGAAGCGGAAATCGCTCGTTTAAAAATTGCTTTTGAAGATTTGAATGCTATCAATAGCATTTAATCAGTAAATAATTGATTTTTTGTAAATCAAAGGTTGTTTCTTCCTAGAAGCAACCTTTGTTTTTATTACATTGTTTGCTGTTTAAATTCTTTAAATTTGAAATCATATAAATTTTCAGAATACTTTTAGTTTGCAGCCTGTCTCATTGAAAGCAGAAAAGGAGCTCTGTTCACAAATTTATGGCGGATAAAAATACTTTATTGCATATTTTGCAATTTATAAAGATATTTATTTGTTTAAATTCACAAAATTATTTGTACGGAACTAAATAAATTCTTAATTTCGCCTATTATTTGAACATCGATGAAAAAACACGCATTCTTATTAAGTCTTTTAATTATTACTTTTGGTACTTCCTGCTCAAAGAAGATTCCCAAAAACTTCCAATATCTTAATGTTAATCCTATCATATATCCCGATTATACTAATAGCTCAATACCTTGGAATATAGCCCCTCTAAATTTCAATATAAAGGAGGATGCCGATAAGTTTATGTGCGAAGTACATTCACATAAAGGGGAATCATTGCTATGTTCAGGTAAGAAAGTGCAGTGGAATATAGAGAAATGGAAAAAACTACTAGAAGAGAACAAAGGTGATACACTTTATATTGATATTTATGTGAACGAGGGAGGTCGTTGGTATAAATATCAGACAATTAAAAACTTCATAACTCATGAAGCAATTGATAGCTATATTTCATACCGTTTAATTGAGCCATCCTATGCAACTTATGAATGTATGACCATTAATCAACGAAACATCACTAATTTCGATGAAACTGTTATATTTAGCAATGGTCCTATGTCAAAAAATGAAGATGGACAATGTCTAAACTGTCACTCTTTCCAGAATTATAATAAAACAAAGAGATTCCAATTTCATGTTCGCCAGTATAAAGGTGGAACTGTTTTTGTTACACCAAAAGGAATTAAAAAGGTAAATTTAAAGACAGATTATACAATTTCGGCTGGAGTATATCCGGCATGGCATCCAACAAAAAATCTTATTGCATACTCTGTTAACAATACACATCAAAGCTTTTATGCAAAGAATAAAGATAAGGTTGAAGTGTTTGATGCACGATCAAATTTAATTCTTTACGATGTGGATAAAAACGAGATACGAATTATAGCTAACGATACAACTGAATTGGAAACTTTTCCGTCTTGGAGTCCAGATGGAAAATACCTGTATTATGTTGCGGCAAAATACCCGGATAGTCTTAGTTCAAAAAATAAGATCATACTCAAATATAAAGATATTCGTTACAATATATATAGAAAATCATTTGATATTAATACGTTGAAATTTGGTTCTGCTGAGATGGTTTTCAATGCTTCTTCAATCAATAAAAGTGCTACTTTCCCCCGAATTTCCCCCGATAATAAATATTTGCTTTTTACATTAGCAGATTATGGAACCTTTCATATTTGGCATAAAAGCAGTGATTTACAATTGATTGATTTGAAGACAGGCGCATTGTCTGCAATGACTGAAATTAATAGTCCAGATGTTGAAAGTTACCATTCCTGGTCGTCAAACGGTTCGTGGATAATTTTTAGTTCTCGCAGAGATGATGGTTCTTATACCCGACCATATATATCTTACTTTAAAAATGGAAGGGCAACTAAACCATTTATTCTTCCACAGAAAGACCCGGATTTCTACAACGCATTATTTAAGTCGTATAACATCCCAGAATTTATAGTGGAGCCAATTACAGTTACACAACGAGAATTAATGAAAGCTGTAAATAAAGAGGCAACAAATGCCACTTTTTCGCAAAAATAGAAAACAAAAAAGTCGATAAAAAGAGAGCAGGAAGGTGATATAATTGCGACAGTATTAGGACCTTATCTCTCAAATTCGTGTTCCCAGACAGTAGTCGGGACGGCATAATATTTATATAATAATCATCAGAATATCAGCTGTTTTGTACGTTTTAAAATAATACAATAACAGGTTTTTATTTGCGGAAATTTGCGCCTTTTGCGTTCTACATCTTTGGTTCTGGCTTGTCCAGATTAGGGTTTTTCAGTATTTTTCAAAACGGGAATCCTCTATGCTTTTAATAGCTATACATTCCATCTCAATAAGCCACCCCGGTCTACAAACAGGAGCGGATACTATAATCATTGGGATATTGGGCAGTTGAGTTCTTAAATATTCTTCAACACATTTAGAGTCGGCTATATCCCGAATGTAAATAATTAATTGTGCAATATTCTCCATATCGCAGTTTGCTTCAGTGAGCAAAACATTAATATTTTCGAGCACTCGTATTGTTTGAAGCTCTATGTCCAAAGGGTGCACAATTTTACCATTATTATCGATACTGGCAGTGCCAGAAATATAAACATGGCGTCTATCGCCAAACTGAACTGCGGTTCCTCGTTCAAAGGCAACTCCATATTCCTGAGTTGGATTTAAATGACTTTGACCTTTCAGATATACAATCTGATCTTGACTAATTCCAGAAATTGCATAAGCATCCATCAAAGTAATCACCTGTGGATATTTGTACTTACCTTCTATACCCGTACTTGAAATGTAGTGTGTTTGGGAAGTAAGATTCTCCGACTCAAAAATTTTATTTCTGGCATCCGCCATATCAGCATATTGACTATCAATATTGTTAATAAACAGCCAAGTTCGAATGCAATTTAATTCCAACGAACATTGTAATTGAGACAAACTCTTAATATAGCTATTAAATACAGATGTTGTTTGCTGAAATGCGTCCCCCTCTGTGGAGAATAATTGTGTATGATAGTGATGAGAATATCCAGGTCTATATATTGATATAGCGCTATCAGAAGCTTGAATTGATTGAATATCTTCAATTCCATAAATCCATAGAGCTACTTTACTTCCATTGAGTGGTGACTGTTGTACAATTGATACTGCCACATTACCTGATTGCTTTATTAGTTCTGATTGATTAACAACATCGGAAACGAACCAACGTTGAAATACCAGCGAAATATTATCCAAAAAAGGTTGTAAAAACAGTTGTACAATTGAATGATTAATATTATTGAATTGTTCGGCTGTTGATAATTTTGAATGAACATTAGTGAGTTCTAAGATTGCATGAAATTCTGCGACACCTCCATTTTCTTTAAATAAATTGTAAGAAACCTTTGTGTTTAGATATTTAAAATTTAAAATGCCGTATGTCATAAATCGAATTGTTCAAATTCTGGTTTCTGTTTTTGTCCTTTATCTGCCACTATTGAGCGAAGTAAACTCATTTCGTAACTATGTTTCGTAACTTCTGGATTATCAATAAAATACTGATATTTGAGAGCCCATTCTTTATGAAACATCGAACTCAATAATATGGAATTATATTTTCTAGCAAGATTGTATTCTTCATTTACAATTGCACATTTTACCATGTATTTTAAGGATGACACTCGCATACCATATTTCACTGTGTTTTCCATGCACAAGCGATAGCATCTATTAATTTCGCCAGAATTATAATAAAATGGCATCCCTCCCAATAAAATATCTAAGGACTTGGTATTGTCAACGCAATTAGGTTTTACAATGTTATCATGATTGAGATTTAGGTTATTTCCGATTTCTTGACCGACGAGTAAAGAGGCTATGCAGTAGTCTTTAACAATATTGTCTGTCGGCTTTTCGCGCAAGTTTTGCGCTATTGTAATTACTTTTTTCCAGTTGTTTTTTTCAAATGCGTTATATATCTTTACTCCAGCAGTGAAATTATCATCTTTATACGACATGACAGTTATGAAAATAATAGCAGATACAAAAACTAAGGTGGACGCTAAAGTTGCTTTTGCATGTTTTGGTATTTTATCTTGTTTTGGTAATAAGAAACGGCTAAACCAAAGGAATGAAACTAGCAAAACAATAAATGGTAGCCAGAGGGAAAATTCGTTTAAGTTGAATTCGAAATGTGGTAATCCTGCTATGTATATGTCAATGAATCGCATATTATAATATACAAAATAAAAGCACAACTGTGGCACTGATACAATCAAAACTAAGCCGGTAATTAGGGGAATTATCCGGCTGGAATTTCGATCTTTTAAATAATGAAAGGATTCGTATAACAAACAAATTAGCCCGGTAAGTAACGCATAGAAACCAAATAGCGGATAACCTGCAACTAAGATAAGCAACAGCACAACAATACGCAAAGCGAGGTTTGAAAGGCTTCGATATGTAATAAGTAGAAGTAGAAAAACTGTTACGCCGATAGAATTGGAGAATAAATAGCCTGGAGATTTTAAAATTAGCCAAATGTAGCCCAGTTGAGTGATTGAGAGCAAAAGCATTAAGCTGGGAATGAATGAGATGGGGTAATAATTCTTTGGTATGCGAAACGCAATTACTGATAAATGTTGAATCAATAATAGGAGGGCAATAAAAATAAGACTACCTAATACGGGGTAATAAAAAAATTGAGTTAAAAAAGTTCCGGTATAAGTCAAGAATCCACCGGCAAAATTCATACATTGAATAAAATAGTAGCTTGTGGGGATGAATAAGGAAAATTCTTCAGCCCATTTTAAGAAAAAATCGTTACATATAACTGTTAAATAAAATGATATTCCTATAAATACCACAATGAAAATTAATTGAGAATGTCTCAAGATAGAACTTCCAAATTTAATATGCGTGGTAGATTTTCCCGTTTTAATTGAGTTTTTGCTCATAGTAGTATTGAATCCTTTTTATAGCAAAATATTTTTTATTAGCTTGAAAATAAATAATATTAGACGTGATTTCATTACAAAAGTACAAGAAATGTCTCATGCAAATAGTTAACTAATTTTAAAACAATAATAGGAAAGTATAAAAATTATATAAAATAATTTCATAAACAATCACGTGATAAATTTCATGAGTGTCCGCTAAAATATTTTAATGAATAATTTCCCTATTGTTTGAGTTCGATAAAATCATATCTGTATTTTCAATCAGTTTGGTAACAAAAAATTGAATATAAACAAAATTGAAATAATTAAAAATTAGCATTGTGCAGTCAATTTATTATTATTTTCATGAAATAAAAAATCCAAGTCGACATGCAAAAATAGTAAGTGTAAAATGTATTTATTTAAAAACAGCAAAGAGTAGCTAATGTTTTTAAGTAAACACTGGTGATCAAAATAAAAGGTCGTTTCCATAAAGAAACGACCTTTTTATGTAGTTCCCCTTCGGGGAATTTAAGGGGTTTTGAATCACGCTTTTCCAGCGCTTCCCAAAACATTTACAGTTTTGTGTGAATACAATTTTTTCAATTCATCGCGAGCTGGTCCGAGATATTTACGTGGGTCGAATTCGCCCGGTTTAGTAGCCATAACTTCGCGGATAGCAGCAGTCATTGCCAAACGACCATCAGAGTCGATATTGATTTTACAAACTGCAGAAGCAGCTGCACGACGCAATTGCTCTTCAGGAATACCAATCGAATCTTTCAGTGCTCCACCGTATTTATTGATGGTAGCTACATATTCCTGAGGAACTGAAGAAGAACCGTGTAGTACGATAGGGAAACCAGGGATTTGTTTTTCAATTTCTTCCAAAATGTCGAAACGCAATGGTGGTGGAACCAAAATACCGTTTGCATCGCGGGTACATTGTGCTGGAGTGAATTTGTTAGCACCGTGAGAAGTTCCGATTGAAATGGCCAATGAATCAACACCGGTACGTGTAACGAAATCAATAACTTCTTCAGGTTGAGTATATGTGTGGTGTTCTGCAACAACATCATCTTCAACTCCGGCTAAAACACCTAGTTCGCCTTCAACACTTACGCCATGAGCGTGAGCATATTCAACTACTTTTTTTGTCAATGCAATGTTTTCTTCGTAAGAAAAATGTGAACCATCGATCATTACAGAAGAGAAACCTGAATCGATACAACTTTTACAAAGTTCAAAGCTATCACCGTGGTCAAGGTGTAATACAACAGGAATATTCATTCCCAACTCCTTAGCATATTCAACAGCTCCCTGAGCCATGTAGCGAAGTAAAGTTTGGTTGGCATATTTACGTGCACCACTCGATACCTGTAAGATTACCGGAGATTTTGTTTCAACACAAGCGGCAATAATTGCCTGCATTTGTTCCATGTTGTTGAAATTGAAAGCAGGAATAGCATATTTGCCTTCAATAGCTTTTTTGAATAAGTCATTGGTATTGACCAATCCAAGTTCTTTGTAATTTACCATATTCTTTGAATTTTATAGTTTGATAATTTGACCGCAAAAGTAGTGCTTTTTTATCTAATATGAAAGGAAATGTTATTTCAAATTTATAAAATGTATCATATCGAAGCTTTTAGTTTACAGTTTATGATTTTTTTATAATAAAATGTGAAATGGTTATTAATTTGAAAATGTGATAAATAAGTGTTATATATAAAAAATAGTGACAGTCTAAAATAGATAAAGTGCTGATTACTCGATGTTACAATAATATTTTTTATCTTTGTAACGAGATTTCCATTATCACACGTGTAATTAAAACTTAATTTTATGGCTTTACTTAAAGAATTTAAAGATTTTGCCATGCGTGGCAACGTTATTGATTTGGCTGTCGGTGTAATTATCGGAGGGGCTTTCGGAAAAATTATAGCTTCATTGGTTGCTGATGTTATAATGCCTCCAATTGGTCTGTTGGTTGGCGGGGTTAATTTTGTTGATCTAAAATGGGTGATGAAGCCTGCCGAAGTCGTAAATGGTGTAAAAAAAGCTGCTGTAACACTGAATTATGGTAACTTTTTGCAAGTCACCTTTGATTTCTTAATTGTTGCTTTCTGTATATTCTTGTTTGTAAAGGGGATGAATTCAATGTCAAAGAAAAAAGAGGAAGTTAATCCTGCACCTGCAGAGCCTACCAAAGAAGAACAACTACTCACGGAAATTCGGGACTTATTGAAGAAATAAGCCTGATAAGTTCTGTTCTGGAACACCCTAATGTACTTTTTATAGTCATTAGGGTGTTTTTATAGCTGAATTTCTATATCTTCGTCGGGAAATATTGGCTCATTCATCGATTTTTATTTGTTTGAATCTTATTAATGCCAGTATCTTTGCAACATAAATTTTAAAGCAAAATTATCATGGAAAATGAAGTAAAAAATTCGTTTCATTCAGGTTATACAAAAGGTCTTGGTTTCGGGCTTGTACTTATGGTTATTGGGGTTGTATTCCTTGGTTCTAATTTTGGGTTGATTCCTTACCATTTGAAGGACATTGTTATTTCCTGGCAAATGCTTCTGATATTTATTGGTTTGGCAAATATTTTCAGACGCAAGCTTATTTCGGGAGTAGTTTTAGTTTTTGTAGGTGGCTTTTTTATCATTCCTAAGGTTTTTCCGGCTTTAGATAATAATTTCCAACAAAACTTTTGGCCGTTAATACTTATTGCCATCGGGATAGTGATTATATTACAACGGGTCTTTGGTCCACGATACTTTTCCGAAAAATGGACCAGTGAATGGAATCATCACCATAATCGCCGCCATAATCACCGCTATCGTGATAATTATTATCGTGAATATAGTCACCAGCATAATAAATGGGGAGCCTCTACAGATGGATTTTCAAAGAATAGTGTTTTTGGAAGCGGTGATCATATTGTACTTGATCCGGAATTTAAAGGTGGTGATCTGAATGCCGTTTTCGGAGGAATTACACTCGATTTGCGAAGAACTAACCTGCCTGTGGGCGAAACAGTAGTAGAAGTGAATGCGGTTTTTGGTGGTGTTACTATTTATGTTCCTTCCGATTGGTATGTTGAAACTCATTTGGATGCGGTTTTTGGCGGATTTCAGGATAATCGTATGCCTAAAGAGCCACTTGATACAACAAAGAAATTGATTATTGTCGGTTCTTGCGTGTTCGGTGGTGGTGAATTGAGAAACTAATTATTAAGTATCAATGATAAATGGTTAATGACAAGTCAATGACTATTTACTGATAACTGAAAAAAATGCTTTATCCATTTTTAGAAAATACAACAGAAAAAATTCGATATATCCTTCTTTGGTTGGCATATGCCCTGTTGCAAACTTTTGTTTTGTATTCGGTTGTTGCTCTGCCACTGTGGATGCTTGTATTGGATGGTTTTATTCATGCTCTCATTTTCGGGATACTTGGAGTTCTGCTTTGGAACATTGTGCGATATGGAAACTATGCTGTATTAGGTATATATCAACGCATTATAAATTATGTTGCGTTGGCAATGCTTACCATCTCCCTTTGGCTTAGCTTGGGATATGGTTTATTTTATTGGTTTTTAGGTGAGAAGGTAACTTCACAATTTATTCCTGTTCTTCCGATACGAGGATTAATAGGATTCTTGATTTATTTACTTATTATTCAACGTTTTCGATTTGTTTTTCAACAGTTTGAAAATAAAAAAGAGGGGTCTGACTCAGTTCAGATTGTGGAAGATATTCAACCTCGAAAAGTAGCAGATACCGAATTACTGGAACGGATAGCTGTGAAATCAGGCTCGAAAATTCATGTGGTGTTAATTCCCGAAATTATATATTTGCAAGCCGATGGAGATTATGTTCAGATATATACTAATCAGGGAAAATATCTGAAGGAACAGACAATGAAGTATTTTGAAGAGCATTTGCCTGAAAATCAATTTGTCAGGGTTCATCGTTCAGTTATTGTTAACGTGAAAATGATTTCTCGTATTGAACTTTACGAAAAACAGAATCAATTGCTTACACTTAAAAACGGACAACAAATTAAAACCAGTTCGGCAGGATACAAAGCGTTGCGTGGAGTGCTGAATCTATAACCGGAATGGATTATCTGATTAAAAAAAGGAAGTTGACAGTTTGATTGCTCAATCACATCAATAAAAACCGTACTTTTGCCCATTCATTCATCAAACTCAGGCATGAAAATATATTTGGCTCCACTGCAAGGTCTTACCGATTGGATTTTTAGAGAATCATACACCGAACATATTGGAAAGTTCGATAAGACTTTTACGCCTTTTGTGCGTGTGCAAAGTGGTGATTTTTATCGTCCAAGCCAGTGTAACGATTTGTTACCAACGCACAATAACCATCAAACACCGGTTCCGCAATTTTTGGGAAAGAGTGTTGACTCATTTAAACGGTTTGAAGAGTTATGCCTTGAACATCAATATTCTGAAGTGAACATTAATATGGGTTGTCCTTTTCCAATGATTACCGGTAAGCGAATGGGAGCCGGGATATTGGCTCAGCCTAATGAAGTGGCTCAGCTGCTTGATGGTGTTTTTGCCAGCACAACATTGAAAATCTCCATCAAATGTAGGTTAGGGCAGGAGAGTGCAACCGAATTTGAACAGTTGATTCCGATTCTAAATGCGGTTCCGCTGGAGGAAATCATTATTCATCCACGTGTGGGAAAGCAACAATACAAGGGCGAAGTGGATACAAATGCGTTTGTCCGCTATTCTCTGCAATTGAAACATCCGGTATGTTATAATGGAGATATTCTTACAGTTGCTGATGTGGAGCGGATTCAAGAATTAGCTCCGCAGGTTGAACGCGTTATGATTGGACGAGGAATTCTGAGAAATCCATTTCTTTTGGCAGAGATAAGAAAGCAAGAGCTTACGCTAAGTCAAAAAACAGATATGTTGCGAGGATTTCATCTTTCTGTCATTGACCACTGTAAACAAAAATACTCAGGTGATTTACATTTCCTGAAACGACTTGAAGAAATGTGGGAGTATCACGCCGAAGCATTTGACAATGGACGAAAGATATATAAGCAGGTGAAGAAGTGTAAAAATCTGGTTCAATACGAAGCAGTGGTTTTTAAAGCCATCAATGAGATGGAGTGATTTTATTTGTGCTGACATCCTTCCAAATGATCATTTACCATACCTGCAGCTTGCATAAAAGCATAGCATATTGTTGAACCAACAAATTTGAAACCTCGTTTGAGTAAATCTTTACTCATCGCATCCGATTCGGCTGACTTTGCCGGAATCTCAGCATTGCTTTTAGGGCGATTATCTATTGTCTTTCCATTTGTGAATTGCCAGATATATTTGTCGAAAGTTCCAAACTCAGCCTGAATTTGTAAAAAGACTTTTGCATTGCCTACTGTAGCCCGAATTTTAGCTTGATTACGAACGATCGAGGCATCCTGCATTAGACTTTGAATCTTTGTTTCGTCGTACAAGGCAATTTTTTCAACCTTATAGTTGTCGAAGGCGAGTCGGAAATTTTCACGCTTATATAATATTGTCCGCCAACTCAATCCTGCTTGAAAAGCATCCAATACCATAAACTCAAATATCTTACAGTCGTCGTGAAGAGGTTTACCCCATTCATCGTTGTGGTAGGCACGCATCAGTATATCTTCGCCCGGCCAATTGCAGTCTGCTAATTTATGATTCATAATAAACAATTAATAATTGGTTTATTTGTTTTATGAGGAAGAAATATAGTAATTTTGTACTTCAGAAAACGCTTCTGCAAAGTTAGAATTCTTTTTCAGATTCAATATAAAGAATTGTGCATTATGAATCAACTCTTCAAAATTAATCCGTTCGAAATAATTGAAAAGTACTTTCTCAAAGACAGTGAAATTTACTACGTTTTAGTTACTCATAGCGAACAGGTGAGAGATAAGGCGTTGGATGTTGCAAAGAATCATCCTGAATTACATCTTGATACCCGATTTATTGCTGAAGCAGCAATGCTACATGATATTGGTATTTTCTTATGTGATGCTCCACGCATTCACTGCCACGGATTGCACCAATATATTGAACATGGTTATCTGGGAGCTGATTTGATTCGTGAGGAGGGTTTACCTCGTCATGCGTTGGTTTGTGAGCGGCATACGGGCGTTGGTATAAGTCTTGAAATGATTGTAAAAGGTAAATTGCCATTGCCTCATCGCGATATGTTGCCTGTTTCTATTGAAGAACAGGTAATCTGCTATGCGGATAAGTTTTTTTCGAAAACACAGCTGGACGAAGAACATTCTGTCGACCGAATCAGAAAATATTTGAAACGATATGGAGAATCGGAAGTCACAAAATTTGATAGTTGGCATTCCCGCTTCAAATGACGAAATGAGGTTTAATTGAATTTATGTGAAAATCCAACACTAATTAATTGTTTAAATTGAGTTTTAGCTTTTATACCATTAGTTTCAATAACTGTGTTATCAAATCGGGGATTGAACGATATACGTGTCGACATAAAACGGTTTATAGTTAAATTACAAACCATTTCCCAGTCTACCTCTACTTTTTGATAGTTAGTATAAAACGATAATTTCGAATCGAATTGAATATCATGACTAAAAGGATAAGACAATGTAGCTTTTAATGAGCTACCAATCTCACTTAACTGATTTTTATCGGTTTGTACTCCGAAAAGATTTGGATTAACGTTCACATTATCGCTAACATAGATATATTTAAAAGCAACCGGTGATAGCATTAAAGAAAAAATCTTCTTGTATTTGTAGTCCAATCCGACCCCGATATTTAAACGCACCGGAGTTAGAAAAGACGTTTTCATAACTGTGGAGTTGATTCCATTGTAGCTGTTAAATAGTTGAGTTGAAAAATCAACAGATCCACTATAAAAGAAATTACCACCCGCTTTAATGCCCAGTTTGCTGTTTATTTTAACAACGTCATCGTTGGTACTCAACATACGCAAAGTATCACCTGCCACCGAGTTAAATCCAATGTGCCACTCGGCGCTATTTTCCCATTGTATGTTTTTCTTGTTATCGTAGTTCAATGCCCCTGTCAGAATTCCCAAAATGGCAATATTACTGTTTCCGCCCTGATACCAGTTCCCTGAAATGACACTTTCGGAAAATTGAGCAAGTGCGTTGGCGTTAAGTGTCCACGGACCTGAATGCTCTCTCTTTACAATTAATCGACGTTGATATTGTGTAAACTCATCTTTGTCATTGGTGAATCTTATTTTTTTTAACTTTTTAGTGTCCAGAAAATGATTTTCATACCCATCAGGATCAGGTAACTCATCAAACATAGTAGCATATAAGCTGAACGCTTTATGCGTAATTTCATCGCGGGTTGAGCGTCTTAATTCTTCGATGATTTCGTTTGCAGTCTTGGGCTTTATTGGATTTAATGTCCCATCGGTTAATGTTGAAACTCTTTTGCCATAATACAAGGTTTTGAGATTGGGCGTGGTATCCCAATTAAAATCAAAGGGTAAGCCGGTGTATACTAATTCTATTAAAAGAGGATTTGCTGAAATTAAAAGAGAATCTGCTTTTTGGACTTTTTCATCATTAGGCTTACTGGTCTGAACTGTGTTATCGATATTAATTACTGCTAAAGGAGTTTCAAGCTCTGGCAGGTTCACTCTATTGTTATTCCTTCTGTGGGGCGAATTTCTTTTTGGAGTAAGCGGTTTTGATATTTTGATGGGAACAACTGAGTCTGTTAAAACAGCCTGTAAAAAACTATCGGTATTTATCACCTCCGGTTGAGGGTTAAGAACGTTTTTTAGTTGATTTGATGATTGGATTGAATATCCGTTAATGATTGATAATAAGAGAATAACTATACAAAACACCTTTGACTTCATAATTTGTGAAATTAACTTATTTATATCGGACGTATGATTTTAAGGTGTTTGAAACATCTTCAATCAATAATTATCAAAACCGGTAGGCAAAGATTTATTTCCGGTTTTCGCCCCTAATTCTTTAATCTTTTCAGCGGTTCGGATTATATTGCCCGAGCCGTCTTTCATCTTTTTCATTGCATCGTCATACGAATTGGAAGTTCGGTCGATATTGGCTTTTATTTTCACCATATCTTCGGTAAAACCAATAAATTTATCGTATAACGCACCACTAAGTCGAGCAATTTCCTGGGCATTCTTGGTCTGATTTTCTTGTTTCCAGATTGACGAAATGGTTCGCAAAGTTGCCAACAAAGTAGTTGGACTTACAATCACTATTTTTCGTTCCCAGGCATAGGCGAAAATTTCGCTATCCCCTTGAACAGCCACCGAAAATGATGCTTCAATGGGTAAAAACATTAGCACAAAATCAGGTGTATTAAGATTTTGTGCATTCTGATAGTTTTTTTCACTCAGCAATTTCACATGACTTCGTAACGAATTCACATGTCCTTTCAAATAAGTAACACGATGTTCATCAGTTTCAGCAGACACAAATCGCTCATATGCAACCAGTGAAACTTTTGAATCAATAATTATATGTTTATTGTCAGGTAAATGGATAATAACATCTGGTCTTTGCACGCTCATGTCAGATCCATCCACCACTTCTTCACGTTCATATTCTTGCCCTTTTGTCAGTCCCGAACGTTCCAACACACGTTCCAAAATCACTTCGCCCCAGTTTCCTTGTTTTTTTACATCTCCTTTTAGCGCTTTGGTCAGATTGTTGGCCTCCTCACTTACACGGGTATTTAGTTCGGTAAGTTTTCGGACTTCTTCGCGCAAGCTTATCTTGTCGCGTAATTCTTTGTCGTAAGTTTCATCCACTTTCTTTTCAAAAAGCTGGATTCGTTCTTTTAATGGATTCAGAATTTCACTCAAATTTTTGTGGTTCGATATCGAAAATTCATCAGAACGTTCTTTCAATATCTTGGTAGCTATGTTTTCGAATTCAGCAGTAAGTCGTTTTTGTAAACTTTCTATCTCTGTTTTCTGATTTTCGAGTTTCTCGGCAAGGTTTTCATTGACACTCCTCAGAGTAGCAACTTCTATGCCACGATTATTGGCGGTTTCTAATTGCAAAGCCAGTTCTTGATGTAATCGCTGTAGTTCATCCGACTTCATTCGAAGTGTTTCAAGTGCCACTGATTTTTGCATTTCTGCTTCATTTTGAGCAGCCAAAAGATTTTTTTCATTGTTTTCAAACAATGAGCGAAGTGAATTCTGTTTACGAGAACTAACTAACCACGCAACTAAAAAACCTACAATCAATGACAATAGAGTCAGGAAGTATTCCATAATTTTAGATGTTTTAAGTGTTTTTTGAAATACCGGAGAAGTTTGAAACTGAGAATTGGAGTTAATCAAACAAAGTTGGATGGTCTTCTTCCATTTTACGGATAATAGTCAACATAAGCGTTTCGCGAATAAATTTAGATTTGTTCTGAACCTTATATTTCGCAATATAACGATTTAAAGCTTTGTTTTCCTCGTCGTTGAGGGTAAATATTTGTCGATGTGTTCTCAACGAGTTACGTTGTGAAGCTGGAATTGTAGTTTTTTTTGCCATAAGGTGGAGATATTCCGTACAAAAATAATATTATCCTTGCACAATCACTGATATTATAACAAAAAACTGTATTTTTGGGAATATTTTGTTGATAATCTGTATTTTCCATACTTATTCTTACATCCATTTTCTTTAAATTATGGCTGAACACAATGAATTGGGCGAAATTGGCGAAGAACGTGCACAAGCTTATTTACGCTCAAAAGGCTTTCATATACGGCACACAAACTGGCAATGTGGAAAGCTGGAGCTGGATATAGTAGCTCAAAAAGACGATTGGTTAGTCGTGGTGGAAGTGAAAACGCGTTCCACCGAAGTATTTGAGCATCCTGCAGAAGCGATAACGACAAGAAAAATTCGAAATATAATTAATGCCACTCACGAGTATATTATGAAGTTCGACTGGCAAGGAGAGACCCGATTTGATGTGATTTCGGTTATTCCACATGGACAGACTTTTAAAATTGAGCATATAGAAGATGCTTTCTTGTCGCCTGTAAATTGATTTCAGATAGGAACACCGGTTTTTTTCATTAATATTCGTTTTTGTCTTATATTTAGATATTTATGCAATTTCTTGTATTGAAAAAATGTTTTAAAATATATCTTTTTATGTTTTATGTCTCAACTTGTTTGCTTACTTTTGCAGAACGAAAAAAATTAAATGTTTACATTGATTAAATGTTACTCATTTTCTATTAAACCAACTAAAAATGAAATCATTAGAAAAAAATGTAGCCGAAAAACTACTGAAAATTAAAGCTGTAAAATTACAACCAAACAACCCATTTGTGTGGGCATCGGGATGGAATTCACCCATATATTGCGATAATCGTAAAACTTTATCATATCCACAAACACGCAGTTTCATTAAAATAGAATTAGCTCGATTAATTCTTGAAATGTATCCTAATGTTGAAGTCATTGCAGGTGTAGCTACCGGAGCAATAGCTCAAGGTGCCTTGGTGGCTGATGCTTTGGGATTGCCTTTTGTATATGTACGTCCAACTCCAAAAGATCATGGCTTGGAAAATATGATTGAAGGAGATTTACGTCCGAAACAAAAAGTAGTTGTTATTGAAGATTTAATCTCGACAGGTGGAAGCAGCTTGAAAGCAGTTGAAGCAATTCGGAACGATGGCTCTGAAGTGCTTGGCATGGTAGCCATTTTTACTTACGGTTTTCCTGTTGCAGAGCAAAAATTCAAAGCTGCCAAAGTAAAACTCACGACCTTGTGTAATTACGAAGCTGTTTTGGCTGAAGCACTTGCCACTAATTATATTACGGTTGATGATATGGAAACTTTACAAGAATGGCGTAAAAACCCGTCAACATGGAAAACTGAGTAAATTAGCAATTTAGCGAATTTAGATTGATAATTGAACATAACGAATATAATATCGTTGATATAACATGATTATTAATCTGTGTTTTAGTCAGATTATTGATTCGAAATTTCTAAATTGTAAATAAAAATATATGACAACATACGAAAGCGATATAAAAACCATTTTCTCGAATGAGGAAGTGGTTTTTGGTATACTAAGTGACCTTAAAAACCTCGAAAAACTGGGCAATAACCCGGCACTGACCGATAAAGCAAAAGACCTGAAATTTGACTCAGACAGTTGTAGTTTCAGCGTGGAAGGATTTGGAAAAGTTGGATTTCGAATAGTGGAACGCGAACCGTTCAAAACCATTAAACTAGACTCGGAACATGCTCCTGTAAAAGTAAATGTGTGGATTCAGCTCAAGGAAGTTGATGAAAATAAAACTGCCATGAAACTGACTCTGAAAGCTGAATTACCCACAATGATTAAAATGATGGTGGATAAAAAATTGAAAGAAGGAATCAATGCTATTGCCGATTTATTGGCTAAAACACTTAATGGCGGAATATTATAAATGAATCAATTGTAAAATCTCATTATGGCAACAAAACTTTGGGAAAAAAGTACTCAGGTAAATGCAAAAATTGAAGCTTTTACTGTTGGTCGTGACCGTGAAATGGATGTGTTTCTGGCAAAGTATGATGTGCTTGGTTCTATGGCTCATATTATAATGCTTCAGTCTGTTGGCTTGCTACAAGCCGATGAATTGGAATCACTGTTGGTAGAATTAAAGAATATCTATCAACTTGCCGAGAAAAATGAATTTGTCATTGAAGAAGGTGTAGAAGATGTTCACTCACAAGTGGAGCTCATGTTGACCCGGAAATTGGGAGATATGGGTAAAAAAATTCATAGCGGACGCTCTCGCAATGATCAGGTGTTGGTGGATTTAAAGCTTTTCGCCCGAGCCGAAATTGAAAAAACTGTTTCGGCTGTTTCCGGCTTATTTGATGTGCTCATTTCACAAAGTAACAAATATAAAGACATTTTGCTTCCCGGTTATACGCATTTGCAAATTGCCATGCCATCTTCGTTTGGACTCTGGTTCGGAGCCTATGCCGAGAGTTTAGCCGATGATTTACAATTGTTGCTCTCGGCCTGGAAAATAACCAACCGTAATCCGCTGGGATCTGCTGCCGGGTACGGCTCTTCTTTTCCACTTGACCGCCAATTAACTACTGATCTATTGGGATTTGATAGCATGAATTACAATGTTGTTTATGCTCAAATGGGACGAGGCAAAATGGAACGCACGGTAGCAAATGCTTTGGCAAGTGTAGCTGCAACAGTGGCAAAACTGGCTTTCGACGCTTGTATGTACACTTCGCAAAATTTCGGCTTCATTCGTTTACCTGATGAATTTACCACTGGGTCAAGCATTATGCCACATAAAAAGAACCCCGATGTATTTGAGTTGACACGCGCCAAATGTAATAAATTACAATCGCTTCCTCAGCAAATCATGATGATAACCAATAATTTGCCATCGGGATATTTTCGTGATTTACAAATAATTAAGGAAGTATTTGTTCCTGCTTTTGCCGAATTGACTGATTGTCTGGAAATGACAGCCATGATGATGGCGGAAGTAGAAGTGAACACCAAAATCATGGACGATCCCCGTTACGATTACTTATTCAGTGTAGAAGAAGTGAATCGGTTGACATTAGCAGGAGTACCATTCAGGGATGCTTATAAACAAGTAGGATTAGAGATTGAGGCAGGTAATTTTAACCCGAATAAGCTCATAAGTCATACTCACCAGGGAAGTATAGGGAATTTGTTTAATGATGAGATTTGTGTGTATAAAGATTCTGTTTTGGCCGAATTTGGATTCGACAAAGTAAAAGATGCTGAACTTCGCTTGTTGGAATAAAGCCTGTTATTTAGAATATATGTCTGGAAACCAGATATTTTGTAAAGCCGATTTTTTAATCGGCTTTTTTTTGTGTAAATATTTTCATTTTACATTAAAAATACATTCGTAAATTTTATTTTGGATAATTTATATTTGTTACATTTGCAGCATTTCACATGTAAGTAAATGGAACTAAATAATGTTGTATAACTTCCAACCTTGTATCCGGCAAAGTCTCCATCAAAAACTCCGTTTCCTATTTCTTTCTCCTTTTGGAGAACCAACGGTCAGCGTAAGCTAAAGTACACGAAGTCTCCGTCGAAGGAGGGATAGAGGTTGGAGATAGATTTAGGGAGAGGTCTGATTTAAAATGCGATATTATATTTGTCTTATCACTTATATTCTTAATGCTGTAAATTATTAGTTTTAAATTGAAATATGTTTTAAATTTATTATTATGAAAAAAAACGCCATTACAATTTTTTTCGCTTTGTTGCCCCTTTTTTATATTTACGCAGAAAAAGCCCCCATGAAATATGGGAAAGTAGATCAAGCCGATTTACAAATGAAAGTTTATCCGGCTGACTCAAGTGCATCAGCAGTTGTTTTATGCAATTATGGATATTTTGATGGACGAGAACTGCAATTTGTTCACCAGATGAGAATAAAAATTTTAAAAGAAGAAGGAAAAAATAATGGAAATTTTTCGGTGCCTGCCGAAGAAAAAACAAATGTAAGAGGTCAAACTGTGAACCTGGAAAATGGTGTTCCGGTTGTTACGAAACTCAATAAAGATGGTATTTTTATTGAACGGGTTATGAATAGAAGTTATCGGGCCAGAGTAGCTATGCCTAATGTAAAAGTGGGTTCTGTTATTGATGTTGAATTTTATTATACTGGTCTACCGCCACATTGGGATTTTCAAAAGACAATACCCATGCGCTGGAGTGAATTGGTAATTGATGAAAATGAAAATTTCTCATTCAGAAAAAATTTCACTGGTTATATTCCACTTTCAGAAACTACAGGTGATAGATGGGTTACTAAAAATGTGCCTGCATTCAAATCTGAAAAATTCATTAACAATATTGAGAATTATTTGACGCGAATGAATATTGAGATTTCAAGTATCCATGTTCCTGGCCGTTTATATAAAGATTATGCAACTGATTGGGAAGCTGTAGCTAAGACATTACGTGAGGCAGATGATTTTGGACAGCAATTGACTAACATAAATTTCTTTTTGAATGGACTGGAAAAGGAAATTAAATCAACTACAACGACTCCTGAAGAAAAGTTATCAAAAGCTTATAATGCAATTAAGAAAATAAAATGGAATAATGAAGAAAGTCTGACAACATCCAAAAGTGGATTGAGTTACGCGTTCAACAAAAAAATAGGTAATAGCGCAGATATAAATCTAACACTGGTTCTATTGCTCCGTAAGCTTGGAATTGATGCAAATCCGATAGTATTAAGTACTCGTGATAATGGATTGTTACCACCATTTTCAGTAAGTCTGGATAGATTAAATTATGTAGCAGCTCAAGCTGTAATTGGAGATAAAAGTTTTTTTCTGGATGCAACCGACGAAAATATACCACTTGGAATGTTGCCCGAACGCACTCTGAATGGTCGTGGGCTTGTTGTTAAAAAAGAGTCTCAGGAGTGGGTTGATTTAACCCCTAAGAAAAAAGATAAATCAACATCAATACTCAATTTAAAACTCTCACCAGATGGAGTATTGAAAGGTGATTGGAATAAATCGTACTATGATTATGGTGCATTAGATCAAAGGGTTAGTTATAAAAAATACAATAGTCAGGATGAGTATTTAAAATCACTTGAAAGTGAATATATCGGACTTTCGGTTGAAAAATACAATTTAATTGGCATTGACAGTTTACAGCAACCTGTACAGGAGAACATGAGTATTATACTGAAAAATAAGATTACAAAAGCAAATAATCAAATGTATATAAATCCTTTAATGTTCGATAAATATACTGAGAATCCTTTTAAAGCAGATGAAAGAGTTTACCCTGTGGATTTCACTACTCCACGTGAAGAAACCCAAATATTTAATCTGGAATTACCTGCCGGCTTTTCTATCAATCAGCTTCCAAAAAATATTAAAATGGTATTACCAGAGAATTCGGCGAGCTTTCAAATGCTTTCTTCTGCTGATGAAAGTACAGTTCATGTCTTATTTAAATTAAATATCAATAAGCCGGTATTCTCACAGTCGGAATATCAAAACCTGAAAGCTTTCTTTGATGAGTTAGTAAAAAAGCAAGCGGAAATGTTGATAATAAAAAAAGTATAAGACTATGATGAAAAAAACATTTTTAAGTATCATTTTCGCTTTTACGTTGATAGTTTTATCGGCTAAAGAGTTGAAATATCCGGTGAGTGAAATTCCGGCATCATTGAAAGAAAATGCGCATACAGTATTCCGCGTTTATCAGCAGGAAGTAGAGATAAAATCAGAAAAATCGGCCTCAGTAACTGTTACTGAGGTGCGCACAATTCTCAATAAAAATGGGGAGGAGAATAGCTATTTCAGAGAAACCTACAATCCAATGTATAAAATTTCTTCGGTGAAAGGTAAAGTGTATGACGAAACTGGTAAGCAAATTCGAAGTTTTGGTTATGATGATGTTATTGATCGTAGTTACATAAGTGGATCTTCAATGTATGAAGATACCAGAGTGAAGTTTATTGATGCTAAATGCATGGCATTTCCTTTTACTGTGGAATACACTTATCAGATTGATTTGAAACAAACGTTGTTTTTCCCAACCTGGAGTCATGCAGATGATAATGTTTCTTACGAGAATTCTTTATTTGTTGTAAAAGTACCTTTGGGGTATGATTTAAGATACAAAGAGTACAATTTGGAGAAGGGAGTTGTGAAAACCAACCGGGATGGAGAAGATGTGTATACCTGGACACTGAGTAATCTTAAGGCAAGGATTAATGAACCGATGTCCTCTATAAATATGCCCGATTATCCTTTAGTGCTCCTGGCACCTAAAGACTTTACTTTTGGCGAATCGAAAGGCTCTTCCGAAAGTTGGAAGGAATTTGGCAAGTGGGCAAGTGCACTAATTGATGGAAAAGACAAGTTACCGGAATATACTGTCGCAAAGATGAAAGAAATCACAGCTTCTTGTAAAAACGACTTTGAAAAAGTAAAAAAAGTATATGAATATATGCAACAAAAAACACGCTATGTAAATATATCGGTTGGTATGGGTGGTTTTCAACCTTTTGATGCAACAGTGGTAGATAAATTTTCTTATGGCGACTGTAAAGCTTTGTCAAATTATACAAAAGCTCTATTGTCGGCTGTCGGTATAAAGTCTTATTACACTCTTGCAGGAGCAGGGACCGGAAGCAACAGCATTGATGAATCATTTCCGTCTAATCAGTTTAATCACGTAATGGTTTGTGTTCCTATCGAAAAAGATACTATCTGGCTTGAATGTACAAATCAACGTATGCCGTGCGGCTACAATGGCAATTTTACAGACGATAGACAGGTGCTGATGGTTGATGGAGAGAATAGCCGGTTGGTTCGCACCAGAACCTATTCTGCTAACGAAAACTGTATTAACAGGCATTCAAATGTAACTTTTACAGATGAATCTTCCGGAGTGGCAGAAGTAAAAGCAGTTTATAAGGGATTATGTTACGATAATATCCTCCCGATTTATTATGCTGACGATGCCGATAAAAAGAAAATTGTTACACAAAGTATTAATTTGCCATCATTTACGTTAGATAAATTTTCGTATGTAGAAAATAAAAGCCGTACTCCATCTTTCGATGAAAGTCTTAATATCTCACTTACGAATTATATACATAAGTTGGTGGATGATATTGCTTTGCTTCCGGTAAATTTCATGAATAAACTAACTTCAATACCTGATAAGGTCAGGAATAGGAAAACAGATATGTGCATTCGCAGACCATCCATGGAAAATGACACGGTGGTTTACCAATTACCCAAGGAGTACAAAGTAACTGAACTGCCTGAGAAATATGAAATTACAAGCAAATTTGGTAAATATATTGCCAGTACAACTCTCAAAGGTAATTCAATAACTTATTCTCGCCATTTTGAACAATTCAAAGGAGTTTTTCCACCGGAAGCCTATTCAGAATATCGTGATTTTTTGGCGCAAATTTCAACAGCTGATGAAGCTGTAGTGAGTTTAAAGAAGCAAACAATAGCAGACAGATAGATTTAAACAATATTGTAAAAATGCCTTCGATCCAAAAGATCGAAGGCATTTTTTTTATGAAGCGGTACAGTCAATATAAAATTACAATTTTATCCTCTATTTGAAGGTTTAGGTTTGAGGATAAATAATAAATATATGTTCACTATACCCTATTAACTATACCGCTTAATGACTTATTTGGTATAAATATATTTCACCGTTTCAATAAAGCCTATTTTTCAAGTTGCTAAAGTATACAGAATTGAATAATACATCCAAAATATGAACAAAATATTTTTGGACATCGGATTTTGTAAGTCATACTGTATGAGGAATATATGTTTTGATAATCAACAATTTTTGGACATCGATTCAAATTAGGCTGAATTTAAGTGAAATAGACATTGAAATGAGCAGAGAGAAGGCTGAGCGAGGGATGAATTAGTTATGAGTAGATATCAATTCAATAAGAAATGAATCAAGTTCCTTTGTAGAGTTTAGATTTATTTTCTTTGCTAAACGTTGCTTTAATTTGTATAAGCTATCTGGAGTTGCATCGAGAAGTAACATTCTGTCAGTATTGGGAATTTCAAGTAATTGTAGGCAACACCATATTATCTCGCGTTTGGTTATCCCCGAATAATCCGATTCTAACTTATCCACAATCATATCAAAAGTTTGATTCATTTCAGATTTAAATGCCTCCCAGCTGTTCAAATGTAGAATGCTAGTATATAATTCCTTATCTAACAACAGCTTTTCTTCCGGGTTAGCATGTTTGCGCACATTTGCCTGTTTTATTTTTGCATCTTTGATTTTCTCACTTAGCTCTTGACTTACAAATTCTTGTTTAAGTTTTAGCTGATGTTTAAATACTTCTAATTGACTTTTCTTTTCTTTGTTTCGTTTATATAGAAAGTAAACTGTAAGAGCTGATATGAATAAGATAATGACCAAAATAGAAATAATAAAGCTCGTGCTTTGTTTTATACCTTTGGCTTCTTGAGTCGTATCATGTAAATTTTCAATGACAGTGCTTTTTGTTTGTGACTCTATTTTTTTGATTGAATCTAAATAGGATTGATAAAGGGTCATGAACTTGCCCATTTGTATAATATTTTTTCGGGCATATTCTACATCAACTAATATGCGATAACACTCACGTTTGGTGACAAAACTTACAGGCTCTTTTAATGCTAAAGCAGAGTAATAATATGCAGAATCGAAGCATTCAGTACTGAAATATAAATTGGCAAGGGCAAAAAAGCTTTTTCCTTTATTTTCTGATTCAGAAGGATAATGCAGACTCTTTCGTAAATAAAGTTTTGATGAATCAAATTTATTTTCGTAAAAATAATTAACGCCAATTTCTTGTAGTGTCACTCCTGTTAATTCAGAATCTTTAGATTGCGCAAGAATCTGTAGGTAATAATGAAGAGCAGTTTTATAGTTTTTTTCAGCAAAGTATGTTCGTCCGACGTCTAACAATCTGTATTTTGCTTCAGTTTCTTTTCCCGAATTGTTGAAATAGTTTGCAGATTGTGTGAATTTATCTCTTGCATTTTCATATTCATGTTGATAATAGCATATATTTCCTAAATCAGAATATAATTTACCCAAGAGTAAATCACCTTTAACATCAGATTTGTAGTCTAATACCTTCAAATACATAAGTGTGGCATCCTCGTATTTTGACAAATGCATAAACATTCGTCCTTTATAGAAGTAACATTTAGCTAAATATTCCGGGTAATTTCTTTTTTGATAATATTCAATCGAAAAGTTTATGAGTGAATCTGGTGTAAGAGTTTTGTTGTTTTTGTCCAAAGCCTGAAACATCAAAAGACCATATAATGCACGATTAGAATCAAACTTAATATTTTGTTGTTTAATATTTTGCAGGATTGATAATGCTGAATCAGGTCTGGATTCTAGAAGCTGTTCTGCAGTTTTCATTTCATTTGGAACAAAGCTGCAACTTGCAAGAGATAAACAAATCAGAGGGATAATATTTTGAAAATTAATATTCATAGTCGTATAGCACCGTTTACCTTGTATTTGCTTCTTTATTTGTTGAAAGCATAGAGATTGTTAGTGAACGAACAAAAATACATAATAATTTTCGTGTTTGGCAGCCCAAGTTATATGAAAATAAGATTTTTACTACAATGTGTGCTGTAAAAGGTAGTAATTTAAATAGCCTATATGGTTGCAAGTTTTTTTAGTACGTTGTCTAACTCTTTGGTTGATTGCAGATTCATTTTTTGAGCCAGACGTTGCTTTAGCTTGTATAAACTGTCTGAAGTGGTATCGAGTAGAATCATTCTGTCGTTGTTTGGAATTTCGAGTAACTGTAAACAACACCAGATTATTTCTCTTTTAGTAACCTCAGGATAATTAGATTCTAATTTATCAATAATCTGATTGAAAGCATGATTCATTTCATCTTTAAATGTCTCCCATTCGTTTAAATGCAGGATACTATCATATACGCGTTTGTCTAACCTTACTTTCTCTTCAGGATTGGCTCCTTTGCGAACATCAGCTTGTAGCTCTTTTGCATCTTTAATCTTTTTGGCTAAACCCAGACTTACAAACAGTTGTTTTTGGTTCAGTTCTTGTTTAATTGAGTCTAATTGATTCTTTTTTAGCTTGTTCCGTTTATAAAGTGCATAAACTGCGAAAGCAGATAAGAACAAACTTATCAATAAGATGTAAAAAACCAAACTTAAGTCTCGTTTAGCCCCTTTTGCTTTCTTATTTGCATTGTGTAAATTCTCAAGTACTTTAAACTTTGTTTGTGCTTCTACTTTTCTCACTGAATCAGAGCAGTTTTGATATTGAGTCATATATTTACTCATTTGCTTAATATCTTTTCGAAGATATTCTATATTAACCAGTATTCGGTAACATTCACGTTGAGTATAAAAATTGGCTGGGTACTTTAAAGCATGAGAGGCGTAGTGATGGGAGGAATCATATTGTGCTAAATCAAATAATACGTCCGCCAAAGTATAACATTTTATTGCATAATTTGTACCACGATATGGATATTTTAAGCTTTTTTTTAAATAATATTGTGCAGAATCCAGTTGTTTATTTTCATAGTAACTTGCTCCAATTTCTTGATATGCCACTCCATATATTAACGAATCTTTGGTTTGTCTTAAAACATAACGAAAGTATTTTTCAGCTGTTTTGAATTTTTTTTCTTTGCTATAAGTTCGTCCAATGTTTATTGTTTTGTAATAAATATTATTAGTTTCATTTGTTAGTTTAAAATATTTAAGTGAAATTCGAAAAATATCTCTAACTTCTTTATTTTTTAATTGAAATGAGCAGATATAGCCTATATCCCCATAAATCTTACCTAACAATGTATCGTCTTTTTTTTCTCTAGAATAATCTAATGCTTTAAAATAATATAGAGTAGCTTCATCGTATCTTTGAGCATATTTGTATTTTCTGGCTTTGTAAAAATAGCATTTTGCTAAATGTGTTAGGTCATTCTTCTTTTGATAATACTCTATTGAAAAGTTAAGTATTGAATCTGGTCGAAGAGGTTTATCACAATTATCCAATGCCTGGAACATTAACAGACCGTATAATGCACGATTTGGATTGAACGTAATATTTTCGGATTTTATGTTTTGAAGTATTCTCAAAGCTGAATCAGGCTTAGAATCGATAATCTGTTCAGCAATCTTCAATTCACTGGGTGTGAATGAGCATCCAATGAAAAGGCATAAACAAAAAAGAGACAGGAATAGATTGATCTTAAAATTCATTATTCAATTTAAAGCTTGGCTTGTAAAAAAAAGGAAAAAGCAATTAATTGCAAATGTATAAAATAATACTTTGCAATTAATTGCTTTTAATAAAAGCTTAGGCAATTAACAGAATATTTTAATCTTTGTAAACAAAATAATTAATCAGGACTTCCACAACCATGTTCTGAAAGCTATTCCACAAGCAGGATCTTCATTAATGTTTAGCTTTATATCTCCAAAATCCACTTTCTTTTCTTCATTTATAATTGAAGGTTCGGGTGCTTGATTTACCTGATTCAGCAAATCATATGTTTCCACTATTTTGGATTTTTCATCAACCAACTCTAAAACTGTATCAGACAATGCGTTTGTAAGGTCTTCTCCAATTTTCAAGCCTATTTCTACACGGTTAGCTCTTGGATTCCATCTTTTCTCATTCAGCGAACCTTTAATAACCGGACTTATGTTTACAAGACCAGTGTTTACATTTTTGCCGGAGAAAACCTCTTGTGTTACTTTTTTATTAAATCGAGTAACAATAGTAAGTGCAACTTCCCGATCTACATCAAGTCCTTCTTTTTGCATTTCATCGATAATGTCGGTTATAGTAATGCTTCGATTATCTAAAACCTGTGTATTATAAACATTTGAATATTTATAATTATCATTTTTAGTCAACAATATCTTTAATATATTTTTCATATAAATGGAGTTTGAAACATTACTGTTTATTATTTTAAGTTGTAGACGAGGCGGAATCCAAACCCGCCTCGTGCTATGCTAGATCAATTTATAATTGGAAATCACCAATCAGGATAGTAGTACTGTAAGAAATATTTACAGTGTAATTACCACTATCAAAACCACCGGTTTCAATGGAGGTTGTACGTGTAGAATTTGTGTCAAGGACATCTTGATAAACTACATTTCCAGTTTGGTCTTCAATGGTGATGTTTGCAACACCCACTGACTTGCTAAAGACAATTCCAAGATCGGTGTCATTAATACTTACTGATACGGGAAGCGTCGTTGTTGATTTACTCATACTTCCTTGAGCCGGATTGTCTTTTTTTAGAGGAACCTCAACTGCAAAAACACTTTGTACAGATAGTATACAAAAGAGTAGCATAAAAATGCCAAAAAGAGAAGAATTAACTTTTTTCATAAAAACATATTTTTTAGTGTGAACATAGGGTTATTGAAAATGATAGGGTATCTTTTCAAGGTGCTAAGTTATACATAGCCACACATGTCTCCAAATTTTATGGCAAAATTAATTAGGACACGTGTTTTCATAATTGTCTGATTTGCAGCTATTTATATCATTTCGACAAGAAATATTTAGGACAAGGTGCAAAAGGGGTGCAAAAGAGGGATAAAAAGGGGGGTGTTAATGAAGAAAATCAATGAAGTACGGAATTTTGTATTTGCTTACCTTCTGACTTTTCTTTTAATAACTGATCCAATTCTCTGGTGCTTTTCAAATTGAGCTTTTGAGTTAAGCGGGACTTCAACTTGTATAAACTTCCGGGTTGGGTATCGAGAATTAGTGCCATATCTTGCGTACGAATATCTAGCAGAAACAAGCAGCACCAGATTATTTCTTTTCGTGTAATTTCTGAATAATTACTTTCCAGGGTTGTAATAATATTGTTGAACGTTTTGTTCATTAATCGTTTGAATGCATCCCAATCGTTTACATGTAGGCAAATATTATATAATTCCTTGTCCATTTGCTCCCGTTGAGGAATGGTAGCTTTCTTGTAAACCGCTGCTTGTAATGTTCGGGTTTCTTCAATTTTTTGTATCAGACTATCTACCAATAAGTTCTGTTTTACACTAATTTGTTCTTCTGCTTCTTCAAGTTCCTTTTCTTTGCCCTTATTCCGTTTCCTCAGTCGATACAATACATAAAGACTTATTGATATAATCAAGGGCAAAAGCCAACCAAGCACAGTCAGGTATTTTTTTGTTTTATTCGCAGTTTCCGAAGTTTGATGCAAGTCTTCAAGTACTGTAATCTTTGTTTGGGATTCAACTTTTCTAACCGAATCAGTACATGCTTGATAATTAGTCATAAAAATGGCCATTTGCTTGAAATTTCCTCGCACGTATTCTGTATTTGCTAATATTCTATAACAATCCCGTTGTGTGAAAAAATTGGCAGGGTATTTTAAAGCTAATGAGGCATAATGATAAGCTGAATCATATCGCTCTTTATCAAAATACAAATCAGCTAAAGTATAACATCTGACTGCATAGTTTGTGCTCTTGTATGGAAAGTGTAAACTTGTTTGAAGGTAATATTGTGCAGAATCATATCGTTTTTCCCAATAGTAATTAATGCCAATTTCTTGTAATGCAACTCCACACAACAATGAATCTTTAGTTTGAGCGATAGCTTGAAGGTAATATTTATGAGCAGCCGTATAGTTTTTGATAAATCTGTATGTTCTTCCAATTTCGATAACTCGATAACTGGCATCAATCAGTTTGCCCGCTCTTTTATAACAATCAACTGATAGTTGATATTTTCTTAAAGCTTCTTTATAATCCAGTTGAACAGAACATATGTCTCCCATGTCAGCATATATTTTGCCTAACATAGTATAATCTTTTCTATCCTGACTGTAATCCAACGCTTTGAGATAGAGAACAGTTGCATCGGCATATCGTTGTGCATTTTTATAAATGCGGGCTTTATAAAAATAACAGATGGTAAGATGTTGCTTATCGCCGGAATTCTGATAATAATTTAATGAGAAGCTAATTAAAGAGTCAGGTTGTAAAGGCTTACTATTTTTATCCAATGCCTCGAAATAGAGTAAGCCGTATAGAGCCCTGTCAGCAGAAGACATTATTGTATTACCGGTATGAATGCGCTGCAAAATACGTAATGCAGAGTCAGGTGCGGTTTCCATAATTCGTTCGGCAGTTTTAATCTCATTGGGCATGAGAGAACAACCAACCAAAATCAGGAATATTAAAGGAATAAATAGTCGGAGTTTACAATGCATAATTCAACATGCACAAATAAGTTTTGAAATGGATGTATTTTAATGCAAATCTACAGATTTATATTCATTTTTCGAGCCCTGCAAGAACACTGATTTTCATTTTTCAAGTTAAAAGATTGAACTTATTGAAAATGAAGTCTGACCGTTGTTAATATTCTCTGATATCTCCCGAAAACGTTTGTTTAAGCCACTGCAAGTGTAAAGACACTTATCCTTATTCCTTCTATTTCTGTTAATACACGAATACATGCTTCCAAAGTTGAACCGGTGGTAAGGACATCGTCGACCAGTAAAATATGCTTTCCTGTAAGAGTCGTTTTATCTGATAACTCAAATATGCCCTCTGTATTTTCATACCGTTCAAAGACTGTTTTTCTTGTTTGAGTTGCATTTTCTTTTATTCGCTTTAAAGTAGTTGTGTCTTGAGGTATTTGTAGTATTTCGGATAATCCTTTTCCAATCCATTCACTTTGGTTATATCCACGTTTTTTGAATTTTTCAGGATGCAATGGAACCGGTATAACAACATCCACCGAAGAAAAATCAGCTGAATCTAATAAATCCACTGCCGCGTATTTACCCAAAATAAGTCCGACTTCTTTATTCCCTTTGTATTTCAAAGAATGCAATATCTTTTGAAAAGGCGAACCTTTCTGAAAAAAGAAAAATGCTGTACCTCTGTAAATAGGTACTTTAGCCCAGAAACGTTTTTCAATTAAATTATCTGTATGTAAGTGAAAATTTGTTTTCGGGATAGTATTTAAACAAGTTAAACATAAATATTGTTCATCTGTGTGTAGGTTCTCGCTGCAAACAATACAGAGGTTGGGGTACATCAAATTAAAAAAATCGGTAACCGGATTATTTTTATTCATAAGCGAACTAAGATATTTTACGCTAAAACAGACACCATATTTTCGGAGCAAAAATAAGCAACCCGATAATAACCGAGATAATGGCACAAATCAGAACAGCACCTGCCGCTATATCTTTCGCTTTACCGGCTAAAGGATGAAACTCTGGAGAAGCCAGATCGACAACATTTTCTATAGCAGTATTCATCATTTCGCCACCAATAACTAATGCCATACAAAGTAAGCAAAGACTCCACTCAGTTGCATTAATTTTAAAAGCAAAACCACAAATTATAACTCCAACTGCTATAACAAGATGTATTTTCATGTTGGCTTCTGATGTAAAAACCGCCTTTATTCCGCGTCCGGCATAGCCAAAACTTCGAATTCTCTTTCTCATAATTTTTAAGTTTGTAATACTAAACGCAAATAACGTAAAAAAAATTGCAAATTACAACTATTATTGAATAAAAAAAGTCTGACAAACGTGATTGTTTATCAGACTTATGTATGTTTGGAACAGAATTTTCTTATGCTTTAATTCTTCCGAGATAAGATCCGTCGCGAGTGTCAACTTCAATAGTTTCGCCCTCAGTT
>Ga0302288_1000072_pt1 | contig 88848 bp, 59 predicted proteins | sample III_Fen_N1_1_FD_194549 | JGI IMG/M metagenome (GOLD analysis project Ga0302288, IMG submission 194549) | Peat permafrost microbial communities from Stordalen Mire near Abisko, Sweden - III_Fen_N1_1 | ecosystem: Environmental > Terrestrial > Soil > Wetlands > Permafrost | place: Sweden: Abisko... | reverse complement strand
GCAAATGGTGCTGTTCCATCTAATGTTATATTTACCTTCGGTACTATTCCATTACTACAATAGGGACCACCGTCAGAAATGGTATAACTAGGATTTGGATTAGCTGTTATGGTTACGTTTGCTGTTTGCCAACAAGTTGAAACAGAAGGAAAAGCTTTATCGAAAACTAATAGATAATAAATACCTGGTGCAGTAGCTGATACTGTATATGTACTATTATTAACCCCAGTAGTTGGACCTTTTATTGGAGATGGACTTCCCGACAAAGGAGAAGTATTATACCAAGAAAAACCGAAATCAGTTGTATTTACTTGATTGTTAGAAGTTAAAACAGATGTTTGCCCTGGACATAAAGCGGAAGAACTAGCAGTTATAGTTGCAGTTCCAGGATTTTTACACGTTGGACAATTTAAATCAGCTTCAATAAAAGGTGCAACAGTATAACTTTTACACGGATCATTTGGATTAAAACCTCCAGTAGGAGGAGAATTAAGAACTGCAGCGGTTCCTGCTACAACTCTATAATAAACTTTTCCACCATTAGCTAAACCAGAAAAAGGAGTACTCGTTTTAGGATTTGGAATCGCAAAAGTATCGACATTTGATACTGTACTTAAATTAGTCCATGAAGCATTATTAGCAGGAGTTTTAGACCATTGAAACAAATAAGAAGGTGAACCCCCAAAATACGTTTTCAACATTGAACTAGATTTTGATAATAGATTAATAGGACTTGAACAAACATCTATTTTAGATGTAAGAGCAGCTAAATCAAAAAACACATCTAGCGAAGGTGGAGCACAAGCCATTATTTTTATATCATCAACAACAAGGTCATTACCGTTAGTTGAAACAGCAGAATTATTAATAATATCCATTTGCATTGAATTCCCAGTAAGACTAATTTGACCAGCAATTTTAACCCACACTCCATTACCTGGACCAGGATCTGCTTGTCTCGTAGCTTTGCCATTCATAGTTACAAAATTTGATGCATTACCACCATCAGTAAGTTTAACCGTTACATCTACTCCATTATATGGTCCAGAAGCACTGTTTGTAAATACTGTAATCCAACATTCAAAAAAGAGCTGTTTGCCATTACAAAGATTAGGAATATTGCGTGAGTAAATTGATGTGTTTTGAGTTCCAGGAGGGCAGTTTATAAACAAACAAGCACCATTTAAAGCACCCGAATGATCATATTCAGGATCGGTTGGAGTCGTTTGCCCCATATCTCCAGCCCATCCTAATAATGCACCGTCGTAACCATTCCATGCGTTATAACGAGTAAGATAACCCGCAACGGTATATTCTCCATCGGCAAGACCTCCTTTATCATTAGCTCCATGATAAGTAGCGAGAAGAGGAGCAGGAGTTAATGGACGTCTAAATGGAGTTGTAGTGCTTAACGTTTTTTTAACAGGATTTAAAATATCAGTATAATCAGTAACGATAAATGTTTTACCAGTTTTATCCGATAAATCAATAGTTCCAAAATCATCTGCATATACCGTTTGACGTGATGCAGGAACACCATTTACTAAACAACAAGTAATTGCATTAACAGAAATAGATGGTGATGTAATAGCCAATCCAGAAGGTAAAGGCGATATAGTTAAACGAAACTGATAGGTTTTTGTAGCTTTTGTTTCATATAATTGAGCCTTATTTGTTCCAACGGTTACCCAACCCGTACCATCATTTGCTTCCCATTTATAATTTGCATTATAATCTATCTTAGATTTTAATGTAATTTGCTCTCCAGCGCAAACTTCAGCACCTTCCTCAGCATAAATATCAATTTTTGGTGTTCCCCAAATTTCAATACTTCTAATAGCTACAGCTTTACAAGCACCTGTTTGTTGATTCGACATCCTAAAGGTTAAATTACCATCAGTAGCTATAGGACTAGAGTTTCCAGTCGATTGAGTCCAAATTACCGAACCACAAATACCAGCTTTTACCTGAGAAGTTTCCATACCATTATTTAAGTTATACTGATCGGGATTTACAACACCTCTAATTGATAAAACTTCACCTGGTCCACAAGTCGCATAAGTAGAACTTACAGCACTACAGTACGAAACTCGTACTTCAACATTTGTTGCTGGAGCTAAACCTTGTAAAGAATATTGGAGTAAATTAGATTGAGAAGCTGCAGATGGTGAAAATATTAAGGAATAGTCTAGAGGACTAAACGTTGTATAACGAGTAGAATCTAATTTAATAGGATTATCTGTAATTGCATAATATGGTGTTGCATTAAATATATTTGTATTAACATTAGGTGCTAAAGGAGATCCAGCACCAATTGTAATTACACCTGAATATAATCCATATTGCAAAACATCTCCAATCCCTATATAATATCGTCCAGCATTCCCAGCCGAAGGATCGAAAGTTGTTCCAGATAAAAGAATTTGAGACGAAGCTGATTTAATTCCAATAGAAAAGAAAAATAAAAACATTAAAAACACAACTTTTGAAATCATGCTTTTACAGATAATGCTCTTACGGATTCTTTTAGAATATTGCAAATATTCTACTCTAAATGTGGTAGTTGAGTGTATCATATTGTATTTTTTACGATAAGGCTTTATTAGTTTTTATATTAAATTGCAAGATATAAATTCTTTAATAAAAATATTAAAGATATAGACTACAATTAGAATACAGACAAGTTTTTATACGAAATAGTTGCATTAATATTAAACAAAAAAAGACACAAAGTTTTACTAATACTTTGTGTCTTTTTTTGTAAATGCGATTATTATTATTTTAATTTCATACCACGTTGACGTGCCATATCCTCAAGTTTCTGTTGAAAAGTAGATTTTTTAACAGGTTTTTTACGATTCTCGTGAATTTGTGCCATTATTTTCTTATCATCAATACTTTTTTGGATAATCCATGTTTGAATAACAGTTATCATATTAGCAAGGAAATAATAGAATGTTAGTCCAGAAGAATATTTATTAAACATAAATAACATCATAAAAGGCATTAACCACATCATCCATTTCATATTAGGTTGACCTGGAGCTGAAACCATTGTGTTGGCACTCGAAAGATTTATTAAAATCATAGATCCAGCCATCAACAATGTAAACAAACTAACATGATTTCCATAATACGAACTTATAAATGGAATATTGGTAGTCCATTCATAAATAGAATCGTAGCTCGATAAATCGGTTGCCCAAAGGAAACTTTTTTGACGGATTTCAATCGAAGCAGGGAAGAAACGGAACATTGCAAAGAGAATTGGCAATTGTATAAGCATAGGTACACATCCACTTAAAGGATTAGCTCCAGCTTTTTTATACATTTCCATGGTTGCTTGTTGTTTCTTTAAAGCATCTTCTTTTTTCGGATATTTCTTATTTATTTCTTCAACTTCTGGTTTTAGAACACGCATTTTAGCCGTAGATAAATAAGACTTAAATGTTAATGGAGAAAGTATTAATTTAATAATTATTGTTAAAATCAAGATTATTAAACCATAATTTGACATGTATTCGCACAAGAAATTAAAAATAGGAATAACACCATATTTATTAACCCAACCAAAAATCCCCCAACCAAGTGGTAATAATTTTTCAAGTCCAATTTTGTGAGATTTAAGAACTTTATATTTATTTGGTCCAAAATAAAAACTCATTCCAAGATTTTGCGGAGTGCTATTTATATCGAGCGATGCACTAAATTTCTTAAGATATTTCGTTGATGTAGTTGTCATTTTAGAAACAACTGTTCCTCCATCAAAAGAACTATCGGCAATCATTACAGCAGAGAAAAATTGTTGCTTAAATGCTACCCATTTCACTTTACCCGTTAATTTCTCTTTCTTCTCATCACTTGCAGGACTTAACTCATTATGTTCTTCATCAACTAAATATTGATAATGTAACGAAGTGTTTTGATCTTCCCATTGACGACCTTTTTCTTGTTGTGGTGAATATGCCTCCCAATTAAATGTTAAATATTCTTTTCCTAAAACATCTTGCATATTTTTAAAATGAACATCCAATTTCACCATATAATCATTTGGTGATAATGTATATACATATTCAATATACTTTGAACTATCTACTTGCAAACGATAAATAACCGACTCTTTTGTTTTTGAAACTACAATTGCAGAATTTTTATGCATTGGAGTAAAAAACATCGAATTTGTATTTTTATTTGTGCTCGACATAGAAAATCCAAAAACGGTAGAATCGCCATTAAATAGATTTAAAGGAAGAGAATCATAGGTATTATATTCTTTTAATTGTACACAATATGGACGACCACCTAAATTACTAAAAGTAAGTTTTATTTTATTGTTTTCAAGTGTTGAATAGGCTACTTTACCATCGACAGCAGAAGCAAAAACACCATATTCTTTTTGTGTAATAGCTTTCTTTGCAGAATCGGATATACCTGGCGATGTTAATGAACCATTAGATTGCGTATTTTCGGATTTTTTTAATGCTTCTTGAGTTGCATTTTGTTGTTCAACTAAAGCTATAGAATCTCGCATTCGAGCTTGAAGTTTCATTTCTTTTTCGCTTGGCTTATTATAAATCCCCATTCCAATTAAAATTGCCATAATAGCAGCCAAACCAATAATCGTATTCCTATCCATTTAATGTAACTATTTAAATTTCTGTGTATTACTATTTTTAGAAAAACATTCTAAATTCACGGCAAAGATATGATTTTATTAGAATAATTAGAGAGAAGAAATAAAGAAAAATAATCGCAGCATTTTAACGCATTAATACGCTAAAAATATGGCATTTAACTCCAAGCAATAAAATACGAAAGGCTGTAAAATAGATTTAATTTACAGCCCTTCATATATAAATGCTAGAATACTATAATGTACCTAAAATTATTAACACACCAATAATATCGATAATTCCAAGGATTAAACCTGCAATAGCTAGTCCTTTCATATCTCTTCCACTTGCAATAGCTGTCGCGCCAAAAATTATAGCTAAAACGCCACAAATAATACCAAACAATAGCAAGCCAAATATTCCAAGAGCAAAAGATGCAATACTTAACCCTGGTCCTCCACCATTTGATCCACTTTTATGATTAGATTTCTGTTTTACAGCAGAAATAAAATTTGATTGAAATTGTTTTTTCGCAATTTTATGTTCGGCTGACACTTGCGAAAAACTTTTGTTATCAGTAGACTTATAAACATTTTTGCTATAAGCCATTGCAGTTTTAACAACATCTGCTATTGGTGATTTACTTTTTTCTGATTTTTCAACATCAGGATTAACAGAATTTGAATTCAATGTTAATTCTTCATTATTTAATTGTTGTTGTTGATTGTCAATTTTCGATATTACGTTATTCTCTTTTTGTTCTTTAACATTATTTTTGTGTTTATGAAATAAATTAGAAATGTAAAAACCTTTCGTGTATTTACGATTCTGTATTTTACTTGCTGTTGACACTTGATTTACTGAAGAGCAAGAAACTATTAGTGCTAATAAAGCCAATAGAATTGAATGGACATAGATGTTTTTTTTCATGTTTAAATAAATTTAAATTTTCCCTACTCTTAAAGCTTTTCGGTTTTCGCTGTTTTTGATTGTTTTCATCCTTCAAAATACGACACAAAAATAGTATTTTTATCTAATAGATAAAAGCCAAATAAATGATATTTATCATCGTTTCAGAATCCGAGAGTATTGTTGTACTTTTGCAAATTACATTTTGAAAAGTATAAATGGCAGACTTACAAAAGCAAATAGAAATAAAAGGGGCAAAGGTCCACAATCTTAAAAACATTGACATAACAATAGACCGTAACAGATTAGTCGTAGTAACAGGCTTATCGGGTTCTGGAAAATCATCATTTGCATTCGATACTCTTTATGCCGAAGGTCAACGCCGATATGTCGAGAGTCTATCGTCGTATGCTCGTCAGTTTCTTGGAAAAATCCACAAACCAGAAGTCGATTATATAAAAGGTATTCCTCCAGCTATCGCAATCGAACAAAAAGTAAATACAAGGAATCCACGTTCAACTGTCGGTACTAGCACCGAAATTTACGATTACATTAAGCTTCTTTATGCTCGCATTGGAAAAACTATTTCGCCAGTTTCGGGAAAAGAAGTTAGTTATCATTCGGTTAGCGATGTTGTTGATTTTGTAATGAGTTTGCCCGAAGGTGAACGCATTTTAATCCTTTCTCCCATAAAAGATACTGAACGTGAATTTGCATTCGACCTTGAAACATATATGAAACAAGGGTATACAAGAGTTTATTTCAACGACAGTTTACAAAATATTGATGAAGTTTTAAATCTTAAAAAACTTCCTAAAAGAGAAAATACTCAATTATTAATAGACCGTTTGGTTGTAACAAAATCGACCGAGACAGAAAATCAAGTTGCCGATAGCGTTCAAACATCGTTTTTCGAAGGTATTGGTGACTGTCATATACTTATTTCGCCGAAAGATGGGAAAGGACATTTACATACATTTTCGAACAAATTCGAAGCCGATGGTATTAAATTCGAACAACCAACGGTTCACATGTTTAGTTTCAACAATCCTTTAGGAGCATGTCCATCGTGCGAAGGTTTTGGAAAAGTTATGGGAATAGATCCCGATCTTGTTGTTCCAAACAAAAATCTATCGGTGTTTCAAGATTGTGTTGCAGCTTGGAAAGGCGAAAAATTAAGCGAATGGCGCGATCAAGTTGTATATAATGCCGATAAAGCTGATTTTCCAATACATAGACCATATTTTCAATTAACCGAAGAACAAAAGAAGCAATTATGGGATGGAACAAAACATTTCCATGGAATAAATGCATTCTTTAAAATGGTTGAAGAGAATCTTTATAAGGTTCAATATCGAGTAATCCTTTCCCGATTTAGAGGCAAAACAACCTGTCCACTTTGCGAAGGCAAAAGGCTTAAACCTCAAGCAGCATATGTTAAGATTGCTGGTGTGGCAATTGCAGAATTGGTTGATTTACCAATTAAAGAACTCAAAAAATTCTTCGACAATCTTTCGTTAAACGAGCACGATATTGTAATAAGTAAAAGACTTTTAATTGAAATAAATTCACGCATCGATTTTCTTTTAAATGTCGGATTACATTATTTAACATTAAATAGACTCTCGGCAACACTTTCGGGTGGAGAATCGCAAAGAATAAATCTTGCAACTTCGTTAGGAAGTAGTTTAGTTGGTTCACTTTACATTCTCGATGAACCTAGTATTGGGCTGCATTCGCGCGATACAAATTTACTTATTGGAGTTCTTAAAAAACTTCAAAAATTAGGGAATACAGTTGTCGTTGTAGAACACGATGAAGAAATAATGCGTGCTGCCGACGAAATTATAGATTTTGGACCAAACGCAGGAGTTTGGGGTGGCGAAGTAGTTTTCCACGGAACGCACGATCAACTTATTTCGCAAGATAAAAGTTGGACAGCAAAATATCTTACGGGAATTGAAAAAATTGAAGTCCCAAAAATTCGTCGAAAATGGAATAACTCGATAACCGTTATTGGTGCAAGAGAAAACAATCTTAAAAATATTGATGTAACATTTCCACTAAATGTTTTCACCGTTATTACTGGTGTTAGTGGTTCAGGAAAATCATCGTTAATAAAAAAAATTCTGTATCCAGCAGTAGTAAAAGAAATTGGTGGATATGGTGAAAAATTGGGCGAATTCGATTCACTATCGGGCGATATTACACAAATTCAACATGTTGAGTTTGTTGACCAAAATCCAATTGGACGTTCGTCGCGATCGAATCCAGTAACCTATGTAAAAGCATACGACGAAATACGTCGATTATATTCCGAGCAACAAGCTTCGAAAATCAATGGATTCACGCCAAGTCATTTTTCGTTTAATATAGAAGGTGGACGATGCGAAGAATGCGAAGGCGAAGGAATTATAAAAGTCGAAATGCAGTTTATGGCCGATATCGAATTGGTTTGCGAAAACTGTAATGGTCACCGATTTAAGGACGATGTATTAGAAGTTCAATATAATGGTAAAAGTATTTTCGATATTTTGGAATTATCAGTCGATGAAGCAATCCTCTTTTTTGCAGCATCGACAGCTAATTTAGAGAAGAAAATAATTGAGAAGTTAAAGCCTTTGCAAAATGTTGGTTTAGGTTATGTAAAGCTTGGACAACCATCGAGCACCCTTTCGGGTGGAGAATCGCAAAGAATAAAACTTGCAACCTTCCTTTCGGGTGAAAATTCTGGAAAGCCTACCCTATTTATTTTCGATGAGCCAACAACCGGTTTGCATTTCCATGATATTAAAAAACTATTACAAGCATTCAATTCGCTTATCGACAAAGGACATTCTGTATTAGTAATTGAGCATAATATGGATGTAATTAAAACCGCAGACTGGATTATCGATCTTGGAGCGGAAGGTGGCGACCTTGGTGGAAATCTAGTATTTGCAGGTGTACCTGAAGATTTGTTAAAATGCAAGGAATCGTTTACTGGCGAATATTTAAAAGAAAAGATGTAAAAACTTTAGAAATAAGGCATGACCATATTTCTTTAAGAAAAAACAAAAACATGAAGACAATAGTAAAATTATTCGACACTATAGTTACAGAACACCCAAACAATGTTGCATTTTGGGAAAAACATACCGATAAATACGAACCAACGAAATACATAGAAATGCAAGAACGTGCCAGAGAATTATCGGCATGTTTAAAAAGCTTTGGAATTGAAAAAGGCGATCGTGTTGCAATGCTATCACAAGCCCGTCGCGATTGGGTTGTAAGCGAAATGGGTATTTTCAATCTAGGAGCTATAAATGTTCCATTATCTACAAAGCTTGAAACAACAGATATCGTTTTTCGACTTAATCATTCTGGTTCTAAAATCATCATTATTTCCGAAATTCAATATCCCAAAATTGCGCAGGTACTCGATCAAATTCCAACACTCGAAAAAGTAATTTTACTTGATGCAAAAGAGTCGTACATCGAAAAAGAAATAAATATCGAAGCAGCTTTAATGCATGGACGTGAAATTTTACGAACATATCAAAGTTATGTAACAAACGAAATAGAAAAAGTAGAAGATAATGACGACGCTTTAATTTCATATACATCGGGAACATCGACTGATCCAAAAGGAGTTATTTTAACCCATAAAAATCTTTGGGTAAATTCTCTACAATGTGCTGAATTCTTTGCATTAACAGAAGAAACCGTTTCACTTTTAATATTACCACTCGATCATTCCTTTGCACACACTGGATTGATGTATACCATTTTAAGAAAAGCAGCATCACTAGCATCTGTTCAAACAGGCAAATCGCCGGCCGAAGCATTAAGAAATTTACCAATAAACATTAAAGAAACACGACCACAATTACTTATAAGTGTTCCTGCATTAACCAAAAACTTTAAGAAAAACATTGAAGCAGGAATTAAAAAGAAAGGTAAAGTTGCCGAAATGCTTTTTGTAATTGGACAATTTTTTGGTCAACATTATTATGGTTTAGGATATAATAAGGGCAAAGGTTTACGAGCATTGTCATATTATCCATATAAACTTATCGACAATATGGTTTTCTCAAAAATCAGAGAAAACTTTGGTGGCAGACTCGAATATTTTGTTGGTGGTGGAGCTTATTTAGATATCGATCTACAAAAGTTTTTCTTTGCTGTTGGCATTCCAATTTATCAAGGATATGGATTGACAGAAGCATCGCCAGTAATTTCGGCAAATACGCCACAATCGTTTAAAATTGGATCTTCGGGAAAAATAATAAATTACCTCGAAGTTAAAATATGCGATGATGATGGCAATACTTTACCATTAGGTCAAAAAGGAGAAATAGTAGTTCGTGGCGAAAATGTGATGAAAGGATATTATCTAAATCCAACAACAACAGCAGAAACCATAAAAAATGGATGGCTTCATACAGGTGATATGGGATATTTAGATAGCGATAATTTCCTTTATGTTTTAGGTCGATTTAAAAGTCTTTTGATTTCGAACGATGGCGAAAAATATAGTCCCGAAGGCATAGAATCTGCATTAACCGAAGGTTCAAAATTTATAGATCAAGTGATGTTGTATAATAATCAATGTAATTATACAACAGCAATTATTTATCCTAAAAAAGAAGCATTAGTAAAATGGATTTCACAAAACGGAAGAAAGATTCAAAAGACAGAAATCGAAACACTTGCAATAACATTAATTGAAAAAAAAATTGCTGAATATAAATCAGGTGGCAAACATCAAGGTCAATTTCCAGAACGATGGTTACCAACTACATTTATCGTTATTTCTGAACCATTTACCGAAGAAAACAAGATGATAAATAGTACCTTAAAAATGGTTCGTAATAAAATTGTAGAACATTATAAAGAGCGCATTGATTATATGTATACAGCCGAGGGAAAAGACAGTTGTAACATAAAAAACGTCGAAGCAATTAAAAAAATACTAGCATAAAAGCAAAAAAATAATACCTTTGCGAAGTCAAAAAATAGATTAATTCATCAATATAAATTTACATACCGTGGATATATTTGAAAAGTTTAAAAACAGAGGTGCATTAGGAATGTGGCAAAAAGAAGCTCAAGGATATTTTATGTTCCCTAAGCTCGAAGGCGAAATTGCACCAAGAATGAAATTTAGAGGTAAAGAAGTATTAGCTTGGAGCTTAAATAATTACCTTGGTTTGGCAAATCATCCAGAAGTGCGCAAAGCTGATACAGAAGGAACTCAAGCATGGGGATTAGGTTACCCAATGGGCGCTAGAATGATGTCTGGACAAACAAAATTACACGAAGAATTCGAAGGTCAATTAGCAGATTTTGTTCAAAAACCAGCATCGTATTTATTAAATTTTGGATATCCTGGAATGGTATCGATTGTTGATTGTCTTGCATCGAGACACGACGTAATTGTATATGATTCAGAATCGCATGCATGTATAATGGATGGAATTTTCCTACACAAAGGGAAAGGTGGAAAAAGCTTCGTTTTCCCACATAATGACATTGCAAAGTGCGAGAAGATGTTAGGATTTGCAAAGAAAATTACTGACGAAACCAAAGGTGGAATTCTAGTTATTACCGAAGGAGTATTTGGAATGGCTGGTGATTTAGGTAAATTAGACCAAATTGCAGCATTGAAAGATAAATTCGAATTCCGATTATTAGTTGACGATGCTCATGGTTTTGGAACAATGGGACCAGAAGGTCGCGGAACTGGAACACATTTCGGAGTTCAAGATAAAATTGATGTTTACTTTGCAACTTTTGCGAAAGCAATGGCTGGAATTGGTGGATTCGTAGCTGCAGACGAAGATGTTGTTGATTACTTTATGTGTAACTTACGTTCACAAATCTATGCTAAATCACTTCCTATGCCAATCGTAGTAGGTTCGATGAAACGTTTAGAATTAATAAAAACACAACCTCAACTTCGCGAAAATCTTTGGAAAGTAGTAAAACATTTACAAAAAGGTTTAAAAGAAGCAGGAATGGATATAGGAAATACAGAATCTCCTGTAACTCCAGTTTTCTTAAAAGGAACTCCTCAACAAGGTGCTAACGTGGCTTTCGATTTACGCGAAAATTATGGAGTATTTTGTTCTTTAGTAATCTATCCAGTTGTACCTAAAGATGTAATTATGTTACGTATTATTCCAACAGCTGTTCATACAATCGAAGATGTTGATTATACCGTAAAATGTTTCAAAGAAATTAGAGAAAAACTAGAAAAAGGTGTTTATGCAAGTGACCAAATTCAACTTGTTAAATAGGTGTTTTAAATCACCGTTTTAAGCTATTATAACGCAAAGGGCTGTTGATTTATCGACAGCCCTTTTTTTTATCTTTGTATCTGGGCAAAAATCAGCATTTTTGTATAGGGAAAGACAACTTTTAGTTGTCAGTTATACAATAAGGCAAAAATTTAAGTATTTAAAGATATAATTTCATCACATTCATTTGTAATTACATCCATTTTATGAAAAAAAACTTACAAATAATCTTATTAATTCTTTGTACACTTTTTACAAGTATACATACAGTAAAGTCGCAAGGTCTAACGAATGCCGATTATAAGAAAGCATTATGGATGACGGCAAGAATGTATGGGGGTCAACGTTCTGGCGATGGTCCAAACTGGTTAACGATGGATCATACTCCGTTAACGGCAGATTTAAACAATTTAACAACCAACAAAGGAGCAATACAGTCGCAATTAGTAAAAGGTAAAGATTTCACCAAAGATGCAGATGGTACAACTAGTTTATCGGGAGGTTGGGTTGATTGTGGAGACCATGTAAAATTTGGACAAACATACTATTATGCAGCTTATACATTGTTGAAAGGATATGCAGAATTCACAGCAGGTTACGATGATTTATACACAGCAAATTATTCTGATTATCAAGCAGGTGTCGACTTTTCGTACGAAGGAGGTAAAGGAAAACCAAATGGAATTCCTGATATTTTAGATGAAGTAAAATACGAAACAGACTTCTTTATAAAATGTACTCCCAATTCATCGACTTTTTATTCGCAAGTTGGTGATGGTGGATTAGATCATCAAAACTGGGTTACATCTCCCGTAATGGCAATTTTACCAAAAGCACAAGGAGGACAAAATGATGGAGCACGTTTTTTCGTAAAGAACCCAGCTGATGCAGCAATGCCATCGATGTGTGCAGCAACATTAGCGTTAATGGCTCGAGTATATGCAAAATTCGATCCTGCATACGCTGCAACTTGTCTTAGTCATGCTGTTTATGCATACAACTATGCAAAAGCACATCCCAGTACGGAAGCAGCACCAGGTGGTTTTTATCCAAAGAATGCTAAGTGGGAAGATGATTTTGTAAATGCATGCTCTGAACTTTATTGGGCAACTGGTACTACAAGTTATAAAACAGAAGCACTTACCTACGTTTCGGGCATGAAAACTCACAACTATTGTTACAACTATAATAATTGTGACGATGTAGCAGCATTCAATTTAGCTAAACTTGGAGATGCTAGTATGAAAACGTTATTACAATCTTTTGTAACAACATATATAGCTTCGGTAACTGGAGGGATTTATAATGGCGGAGACAATAGTTGGGGTTCGCTTCGCTATCCTGCTAATGCTGCTTTTATTGTTGGATTATGGGGAGCATTAAATAATAGCACAACGGTCGATGCATTTATTTATAATCAAATTGACTTTATATTAGGAAAAAACTCATCAAATTTTTCTTTTGTAGTTGGGTTTAAAAAAGCTGCAGGAGGAACTTATGCCGTACATCCGCATCATAGAAATGTATACTTAATAAATGATATAACTGCAAATCAAAATTCAATGGTAATTCCTGCCCATAATACTCAACAAGGATATTTAATAGGGGGGAAAAGAACTGTTCCATTTACAGAAAGTGCAATTGATTATACAACAAGTGAAGGTGGTGTCGATTATAATGCGGGATTAGTTGGAGCAATTGGATATATTTTATCGAGAATTGCACCGATTGATGTTAATAAATTTGGACATCCTTCGGCTTCATTAGGTCCAAATCAATCGATGTGTGGAGTCACAAGTGTATTATTAAATTCGAATGTTTCAGCTGATGGAAAAAAAACATTTACTTGGAAAAAAGATGGAACAACGGTAGTAACTGCTTCTACGACAGCAAACACATATTCAGCAACAGCAGCAGGTGTTTATATTTGTCAAATAGATTCAACGGGTTGGTCTACAACAGGTACTATAACAATAACTGCATCATTGCCAGACTTTTCCATTGGTGCTGATAATGCATTATGTACACAAACTTCAGATACTCTTAATGCACCAGCTGGAACAGGATTTTCATACGCATGGAAATGTAATGGTACAACTATATCTAGTGCAACTTCAAATTCATATATCGTTTATAAAGCTGGAACTTATATTTGTAGTATAAGTGCAAATGGATGTACTGCAAAATCTGATACTGCAATTATAACTTCGAATTTACTTGCGGTAATTCATGATACTATATGTAAAGCTGGTGTCGCAACTCTTTCTGTTACATCGACAGGTAATTTTGCATGGTATAATGTTGCAACAGGCGGAACAGTATTAGCATCAGGATCTAATTATTCCCCATCTATTTCTACTAGTTCTATATACTATGTACAAGATGCAAGTACATTAGCTGGTTCAGCTGGACCAAATCCTTCAACCTTTTCAGGTGGATCGAATGGTACTCCAGATAATCAAGAAGAGCTTCGATTTGAAGCTATAGGAAACTATACAATTACAAATCTATATATTCCATATATGCTTTATGGAGCTTCCGAAGCTGCTAAAATAGCTAGTTTTGAAATTGTTGACGATGCATCGGGAGCAGTAGTTGCAACTCAAACAGGAGTGACTGGTTCAATGAATTCAGGAACATATTCAGCACAAGGACCTTATTTGATTAAATTTACTGTAAATTTAACCGTCAATGGTGGTGTAGCTGGTACCCCTAAAATATTGAGATTACGATTTGTATCGAGTGCAACTCCCTCAAATTCAGGAAATGTATATTTGTATAATGATGGCAGTACTCCAAATGCTTTTCCTTATCCAAATACAACAAATCCTCCATTAAAAATTATCGGTAGTAGATTCTACAATACAAATACAACAAATCGTTATGCCTGTTTTGTAAAAATTGATTATTTAGCTGGGTCGTCATGTAGTCGAACACCTGTACTTGCCATAATCGACACTAATTTACCTTGTGGCGATACTCAATCACCAACAACTCCAGGTCCTATTAGTTTTAGTTCAACAACTTCGACAGGCTTTACAGCAACATGGGCAGCATCGACAGATAATACAGCTGTAACTGGTTACGAAGTTTTTGTAAATGGCACATTAAACTCAACTGTTACGACAACAAATATAACTTTAACTGGATTAACCTGCAATACTGCTTATACAATAAAAGTTAGAGCAAAAGATGCTGCTGGGAATTATTCAGCATATACAGCCGATGCAATAAATACAACAACAGGAACAGCTTTACCAACAGTAATGACTCCAGTTACGTATTGTCAAAATGCAACAGCAACAGCTATAACTGCAACTGGAACAGCGTTAAAATGGTACACCGTTTCGACAGCAGGAACAGCTTTAGCATCGGCACCAACACCATCGACATCGGTTACTGGAACAACGACTTATTATGTATCGCAAACTTTAACGAGTTGCGAAAGTGCAAGAGCTTCTATAGCCGTAACAGTAAATGCATTTCCATCGGCACCAACGGTGGTTAGTCCAGTTAATTATGTATTAAATGCAACTGCAACAGCATTAACAGCAACGGGAACAGCTTTAAAATGGTATTCAGTATTAACAGGAGGTACAGAACTTACATCAACTCCTACTCCAACAACAACAGCTATAGGAACTAAAAATTATTATGTTTCGCAAACCATTAATACTTGTGAAAGTCCGAGAGCAACAATTGCAGTTGTTGTAACTTCGAATATAGCACCATCTGTTAGTATTAGTGCTCCAGCAAACAATGCTACATATACTGCTCCTGCAACAATTACATTAACAGCCACAGCAACCGATGCAGATGGAACTATTGCTAATGTAAAATTCTATAATGGAACAACATTACTTGGAACTGTAACAACATCACCTTATACATATTTATGGTCTTCGGTTGCAGCGGGTACATATACAATAACAGCAGTTGCTACAGATAATGCAGGAAGTTCAACAACAGCAACAGCAATTACATTAATTGTAAATGCAACTCAAACAATTACGTTAAATGCTGGTTGGAACATAATATCATTTAATGTACAACCATCAAATATGGCAGTTTCTTCAGTATTTAATAGTTTAGGTACTAATTTAGTAACAGTAAAAAATGCAGATGGATTTTACGATCCAGCTCAAGCAACATTCCAAAATAGTTTAACAAATATCGAAAATGGAAAAGCATATTTAGTTAAAATTAAAACTGCAACATCAATTACAGTTACTGGTAATATAGTTGGTACAACTATTTTAACGTTAAAATCGGGATGGAATTTAGTTGGATATCCAAAACAAACTTCAGGAACAATAACAACTGTACTATCTGGAATTTGGACGACATATACCCAAATGAAAGATTTTAATGGATTTCACATTAAAAATGGAACATTAAATTCACTAACGAATATGATTCCTAATAGTGGATATTTCATTAAAGTAACTGCTGATTGTACTTTGACATATTAAGCAAAGTATTTTAATATCTTATAATTAATTTATTATATTTGTATTGGTTAGGGGGATAAGGAATTTAAAAATTAAAAACAATTAAAAACTTTTTTTATGGTTAAGAGTTTATTCCTATTGTTTATAACACTTGGAGTATTGAATCTCAATAGTTCTTTTGGTCAGACTTTCAATTCAAATAGTCCAGCAGTTCCCTTTAACTCTCGTAGTGCGTATCCCTTTGGTATAATGCCAACAAACCTTCCAACCAGTGGTACATGGGGTAAATCATCAGATGCAGCAACATTTTATACTGCTTGGTTTAATAAGTATATAAATAAATGCTCAACAACACAATATAGAGTTTTGTTTGATGACAATTCCTCGACGGTTTCAGAAGGTATTGGATATGGAATGCTTTTAGCAGCATATGCAGGAGATAAAACAACTTTCGATGCATTATGGAATTTTTGGAAAGCAAATAAAGACTCTCGTGGATTAATGAACTGGAAATTGAGTGGATGTTCAGGTGTTAACGGATCTAACAGTGCTACAGATGCTGACGAAGATGCTGCAATGGCATTAATAATTGCAGCAGAACAATGGCCTTCTGCAACAAGCCCATATACATATAAAACAGAAGCAAGTACTATAATTGCAAGCATTCGAGCTTCGGATATTGATAATTCAACAAATCAAATATTAAATGGCGATGCATGGGGAACTGGGAATACTTGTCGAAATCCTAGTTATTTAGCCCCAGCTTATTACAGAGAATATGCAAAAATTGAAACATCACAATCAACATTTTGGAATAATACTGTATCGAAATCAAACAGTATGTTACTGACTAATAGAAATGCAACAACAGGTTTAGTATGTAACTGGATGGATAATAATGGTAATCCGAACAACTGTAATGGTAATCAAGAATTTGGATATGATGCAATCAGAAATCCATGGCGTATGGCAGTAGATGTACTTTGGTATGGAACTTCAACAGCAACAACGGCAGCAGATATTTGCACAAAAATGACAACTTGGATAAAAGGTAACGAAGCAAACTTGAAAGGGCCATGTGCAATGAGTGCGGCAAATCCGTCTGTAGGTCAGTATAAAAATGGAACATTTTCTATGATAGGTCTTGTTCCAATGGGAACAAGTTCAACAAATCAATCGAGTCTAAACGCTTGTTATACATCCATTGTTGGGCTTGGAACTGGTGAATCTTATTTTAATGAGACTTTAAAAACACTTACATTATTTGTAATGTCAGGAAACTTTTGGAAACCCGGATCTGCAGGATCAACTACTTGTACAACACCAACAGTTTCTATTACAGCTTCAAAAACAAGTTTATGCAATGGTAGTGGAAATGTAACACTTACTGCAAGTGGAGCAAGTACCTATTCGTGGAGTTCTGGTGCCACTACGGCTGCAATTACAGTTACGCCAACAACAACTACAACATATACTATAACAGGTACAACTGCTACTGGTGGTTGCAAGGCATCAGCTAATCAAATAATTACAGTAAACTCAGCACCAACAATAATAATAACACCAGCAACAACATCAATCTGCAGTGGCTCAAGTCTCTTACTTACTGCGGCTGGAGGTAATAGTTATGCTTGGAGTAATAATTCTACAGCTACAGCAATTACCGTTTCGCCAACGTCAACAACAACATATACTGTAACAGGTACAAATTCAGGAGGATGTACTGCAACATTAGCTAGAACTATTACGGTAAATGCTAAGCCTACAATTACAATAACACCAACAAGTACAACAATCTGTAGTGGTGGAAATCTCATTATAACAGCTGCTGGTGGAAATAATTATGTATGGAATAATAATATAACAACAGCAGCAATTACCGTTTCGCCAACTTCAACGTCAACCTATTTAGTTACAGGTACAAATTCGGGAGGATGTATTGCAACTAATTCAGTTGTTGTTTCTGTAAATTCGGTTCCATCTGCACCAATTGTTGTAAGTCCAGTTAATTATGTAATGAATGCAACAGCAACAGCTTTAACAGCAAATGGTACAGCTTTAAAATGGTATACTGTCGTTTCGGGCGGGACAGCCTTAGCTCCAACTCCAACACCGACGACATCAATTATTGGCACAACAAGTTATTATGTATCTCAAACACTTAATACTTGTGAAAGTCCAAGAGCAACAATTGCAGTTGTTGTATCAGCGAATAAAGCACCAACTGTAAGTATCAGTTTTCCAGTAAATAATGCAACATATTCAGCTCCAGCATCGATTTCAATAACAGCAACTGCTGCCGATGCCGATGGAACAATAGCTAGTGTTAAATTCTATAATGGAACTACATTACTTGGAACGGTTACTACATCGCCTTACACATACTCATGGACATCGGTTACTGCAGGGACATATTCAATCACAGCTGTTGCAACAGATAATACGGGAAGTTCAACAACATCTTCAGCAATATCAATAATTGTTAACGCAACTCAAACAATAACATTAAATGCTGGTTGGAATATAATATCGTTTAATATTCAACCTACAAGTATGGCTGTTTCTTCAATATTTAGTAGCTTAGGAACAAATCTAGTTACGGTAAAAAATGCAGATGGTTTTTATGATCCTGCTCAAGCTGCTTATCAAAACAGTTTAACTACGATTGAGAATGGGAAAGCATATTTAGTTAATGTTAAAACGGCAACATCAATTACAGTTACTGGTAGTATTGTTGGAACTACTGTTTTAGCATTAAAATCGGGATGGAATTTAGTTGGATATCCAAAACAATCTTCAGGAGCTATTACTTCTGTACTATCAGGAATTTGGACAACATTTACTCAAATGAAAGATTTTAATGGATTTTATATTAAGAATGGAACATTAAATTCACTAACGAATATGATTCCAAATAGTGGATACTTTATTAAAGTAAGTGCTGATTGTACATTAACTTACTAATATTAAATAAATGATTCTTTAAAAAGCCACGAATTTAAATTCGTGGCTTTTTAATTTGTAGAAATAGGAAAAACACTATCTTTGCAAAGAAATAACTATACATTTAAATCCATGAAACATTTCATAAAAGCTATTATTTTTAGCACATTCATATTCGGTGTAACAAATTCGCTTTTTTCTCAAGAGGAAAGCGTAGCATTCGATAGTAACAAAACAATTTTCAAATTAAATCAAAGTCAAGAAAAGCAAATTGGACTATTTAAAAAAGAAGGACAGTTTATCGATGCAGAATTATTCAAAAACAATGACAGCCTTTTTACCATAGAACTACATTACAAAAAAGATGATAAAATTTTTCGCGATCGTCAATCAATATCAGGAGTTGAATACACTAAACTTCGCGAACAAGTTGATTCAATTGCAAAAATTGACGTCGAATCTTTAGATGATATTGATGGTCGTGGTCTTTTGTTAGGTACTTGTTTATTATCTGGATTAACAACGTATGGACCAGCACTAATGGGCATTGTTCAAAGTAATAATCGCCAAACAATTACTGGTCTATATATGCTAGGAGCTGGTGGATTATTCTTTGTTCCTTATTTTTTAACAAAAGATAAACCAGTAAGTTATGGGCAAGCAAATCTTGCATATTATGGACTTTCAAGAGGTTTTGCCCATGGTTTTTTATTTAGCTATACATTTTTTGATTTAAATACTGTATCATCTCAATTTATATCTACAGCTGGTACAATTACTGGAATTGCAGAGGCTGCTCTTGGTTATCAATTAGTAAAAAGACTAAAAATAAGTAATGGAAATTCTAACTTAATGACTGTTTATGGAGATGTAGGATTATTATTTGGCTTAGAAACGGCTATTCAAGTAAATGATATTACAAAAGATAACTTTAGTAATACACCTTTATTTGCTGGTTTAACCCTTGCAGGTTCAGTTGGAGGTGAAGTTGCTGGATATTTTATTGGCAAAAAACATCAAGTAAGTGCAGGAGATGCTGAAATTATTCAAACAACTTCTATATTAGGGTCTTTATTACCATTAACAGTTACATCGATGTTTATACGTAATATTTCTAATCCGTCAACCATTTCAACACCTTCACTTTTAATGGGAATTGCAGGTTTATATGTTGGTCATAAATTAACCCAAAAAGTCGATTATTCATTTACTCAAGGTTTTATTACCAAAATAGGTACCGTTGCTGGAGGTTTATTAGGTTGTGGATTAACATATTTAGCAGTAGGAGATGCTGAACCATGGGTCTATTTTACAGGTACATATATTGGAGCACAAGCAAGTTTTCTATTGCTTTCATCGGTTAAAAACCCAATATTTAAAAGCGATGCAGCTAAAAAAATTGGATTTAATATTATGCCCGAAAACTTCTTAATGGGACAACAATTACAAAAGCATAATCCCGAAATTCGCGGAATGTTACCACTAGCTCGATTAAGTTATTCGTTTTAATGTGTTGAAAAAATGCAAAATAGCTAATTAATTCTCAATATTTGTTTACTTTTGGGGGTCTAAAATTTATTGACCTATTTATGAATAAAATATTACTTTCAAAACTAGCAATATTAGGTTTTTTGCTCACTGCAAATGCCTCACAATCAATAGCTCAGCTAAACAACCAAGACTATAAAAAAGCTTTATGGATGACAACTCGTATGCTTGGCGGTCAACGTTCGGGTGGAAGTAATTGGTTAATTTTGGATCATATGCCACAACTCGACACATTTGGAACTAATGGTTGGTTTGTAAATGCACATGGTGGAACGATTAAAGGATTGGTAAAAGGTAAAGATTTTACGAAAGATGCTGACGGAGATTACGATTTAACAGGAGGCTGGTTCGATTGTGGTGATCATGTAATGTTTGGTCAAACACAATTTATTGGAGCTTATGTTCTCCTTAAAGGATATGCAGAATTTACTGCAGGATACGACGATTTTTATTCGAAAGATTACAAAGGATACGAAAAAGCAAAAGATTTTAGTTGGGAAGGTGGAAAACACGATCCAGACGGAATTCCAGATATTTTAAACGAAGTTAAATGGGCAACCGATTTCTTTATTAAATGTGCTCGCGACCCAAAAACATTTTACTCACAAAAAGGAAATGCTGGTGCAGACCATATGAACTGGGTTACCTCGGTAGCAATGGCATCGGCACCTAAAAGCGAAGGTGGACAAAAAGATGGCAGTCGCGAAGTCGTTAAAAACCCTAACGATGCATCAATGTCATCATTTTGTGGTGCTACTTTGGCTTTGATGTCGAGAATGTATCGTCCATTCGATGCAAAATATGCTGATGAATGTTTAGTTCATGCAAAATATGCTTACGAATATGCAATAAAACATCCATCAACACAAGGTTCAGCACCATACTATGATGCAAATAGAAAATGGGTAGACGATTTTTGCTGTCTTTGTGCTGAATTATTTTGGGCTACTGGCGATGTTAAATATAAGTTAGAAGCTGAAGCAATGTTACCATTCTTGGAAAACTATAAATGGGTTTTCAACTTCAACAATAACGATGATTTAGCTACATACAACTTGGCTAAAATGGGAAATAAAGAAGGAATTCAAATATTCGATTCTTTAGCAAACGATTATAAAATGGCAATAGATCCAACAGGTTTATATATTGGTGGTGAAAATACATGGGGCCCCTTACGTTACAATTCGAACACAGCATTTATTGTTGCCTTACAGGGTGTTTTACATAAAGACAAAACAGTAAATCCATTTGTTTTACGCAATGTTGGATATATTCTTGGCGATAATACAGCAAAACAATCGTTCGTAGTTGGATTTGCAAAAGATGCAACATATAAAAGCCCACAACATCCACATCACCGTAATGTATATTTGGTTGATGATATTTCGAAAGATCAAAACAAATTGGAAATACCAGCCCGCAACAAACAAATGGGATATATGGTTGGTGGAATTCGTAAACCTGAATTATTTGGCGATGTTGCTACAAACGCACAAACTAACGAAGGAGGAATTGACTACAATGCAGGATTAGTAGGTGCAATTGCCTATATTCTATCGGTACAAGCTCCGGTTGATGTTAAAAAATTTGGTACTAAAAAATAGATTAAGAATTAATACAAATACAATTTTAAATACACATACAATTAACAATTACAATTATGAAAGAAGGAACAGTTAAGTTTTTTAACAACACAAAAGGATTTGGTTTTATTACACCAACAGACGGAAGCGAAGATGTATTTGTACATCAAAGTGGTTTAGTTGACGAAATCAAAGAAAACGACAAAGTATCTTACGAGATGGAAAAAGGTAAAAAAGGAATGAATGCAGTTAATGTTACTATTTTAAGATAAGTACAACAACATTCAAGAACAAAAAGACCGTTTATTACATTCAATAAACGGTCTTTTTATTTATAATTACTCTAAATATTACATCTTGACCCCAAAACGATCGCCGTGAACTTGCAAATTACCATCAACTACTTAATTATAGTATATACACATAGTATCCGCAAGTCATTTAAAATTCACATATATTTTAAATACTTGTTTTACAATCAGATATACTACAAATCATCAAAATTTTCAACAGGCTTTATTAAACGTAGTTTTTTTATGAAATATTAAAAATCGATATTAAATTAGTATATATTTGTGTATCCCTTCAAACTAAATAAAACGCAAAATGAAACAAACTATAATGTATATTTTAATGGCTTTCCCATTATTAATAGCTTGTAACAAAAAAGACGCAACTGTCCCTAAAGAAATTAAAGATAGTATTGTATACAAAGTTTTCGATTCTACTTTTAAGATTACGTCATTACGAAGTTGGTCTCAGAACTATAACTCAATGTGCACTCAAGATTACCCGATTCCAACCGACTCTATTGCATTTCGTTATATAGATGTAGATAATGATAATATTAATGATTTTAAAATTGAAGTTTCACATACGCCTCAAACAGGCCAGACATGTAGTAGTCATTGTACTCCATATAATTATGGAATTTCAATTAGTGGAGTTAATTCAACTGATTCAATAAGTGGATTGAGTGGTGATAGTATTATTAGCTCAAGTAGTAAATGTACATCAATAGATTATATTTTTGTTTTAAAACCATGTGGTGGATATACTGACTTTACACACAAATTTATTGGTTTTAAACACAATAAAATGTTAGGTTGGATTCAAATTGCTCCAACTAAAACATATAAAATGAATGATGGACAAAATACGATCTTATATGCAGGAATTCAAATAATTGATTATGCAATTAATACAACAAAAGACAGACAAATAATGATTGGTCAAAAGGAATAAGATAATCCTACATCTTCACGCCAAAACGTTCCCCTAAAACTTGTAAATCATCGACAACTACTTGCAGTAATGGAATACCGTTTTTCATGCGATCGTCGGTCATTTCGCGTTCTATATCTCCTGGGACAAGTACTTTTTGATTATCGTCAACAGGTTTTGCATTGCGGAATGTTTCTACCCAATTATCCATGTGACGTTTAAAATCATCGGCAGGTCGAAAAGCATCTATTCGCATTGCACCAACAAAATGACCTATACCCTTACCTACTTGCTGTTCTGAAACTGGCATAAACGCTAAGAATGGCGGCACCCAAGGACCATAATTTGCACCCGAAAGCACGGCAGTTAAAATATCGACAACGGAACCTAAGCAATAACCTTTATGACTACTGTGAAGTCTATCTGAACCCAAAGGTAACAGCGAACCACCACTTTTCAATCCGAAAGCATCAGTAATTGTACTTCCTTCTTTATCTTGAATCCAACCTTGTGGAGCATCTTGTTTTTTTCGTTGAAGAATTTCTAATTTACCCACTGCAGCGGCTGTAGTAGAAAAATCGGCTATAAATGGTGGTTGATTCATTCCAGGAAATGCAACGGCTATTGGATTAGTTCCTAACATTCTTTCTTTCGAAAATGTTGGTGCTGTTGTTGGAGTTGCATTTGTTAGTGCAATCCCAATCATATCGTGTTCTAAAGCCATCATAGCATGATAACCGGCAATTCCAAAATGATTCGAATTATTTACAGCAACCCATCCAGTTCCAACGTTGCGAGCCTTTTCTATTGCAATTTTCATTGCTTTAGGAGCAACAACTAAACCAAGCCCTTGATCGCCATCGACGGTTGCCGTTGATGGAGTTTCGTGTTCTATTCGTACGTTTGGTTTGGGATTCATTCTACCTGCATCCATTAATCGTACATATCCATGAAGTCGAGCTACACCATGCGAATCAACACCACGTAAATCGGCACTCAACAATACATCTGCACCCATTTGTGCATCTTCAACACTGTGCCCCATTGCTATCATCACATTTTTGGTAAATGTGTGAAGGGTTGCGTGGTTAATTATTTGTTCCATTTTATTTAGTGTTTTACCATGAGACGTTGCCTGAAACGTCTCTACAATATCGTTTTTGCTAATTATTTATTCTTCCCAAATTCTACAATCATCTCTGGCTGTTCCTCAATTATTGTCCCAATAACCACAATATCGGCACCAGCTGAAAATGCATTTTTCATATCGGCAACGGTTCGAATTCCACCGCCAACCATCAAAGGAATTGATACATTTTTGCGAATCGCTTCAATAGTTTTTGTTCCTAATGTCGATTGTGCTCCACTTCCTCCTTCGAGATAAAGCATTTTTAATCCTAACATTTCGCCAGCTAAGGCTGTTGCAACAGCAATATCGGGTTTATTCGACGGAAGCGGTTTGGTATTGCTCATATATTCGACAGAGGTTTGTTTTCCAGTATCGAAAAGCATATAACCAGTTGGTATGACTTCGAGATTCGATTGTTTAACAATTGGTGCAGAAATTACTTGTTGGCCAATTAGAAAATCGGGATTACGTCCTGAAATTAATGTCATAAATAAAATTCCGTCTGCATTTCCACAAACTTGAAAACTATTTCCAGGAAATAAAACGACTGGGATTTTGCAAGCTTTTTTAATTTCATTTACCGTTTGCTCCGTTGAATGCCAAAGAATACTTCCACCAACAAGAATTAAGTCGATCGAACTTTTTTCGGCAAGTTCACAAATCTTTAGTAAATCGCTTCCTAGTGTTTTATCGGGATCGATTAACAATGCTAGTTTCGAACCTTTTCGGGAAATTATTTCGTTGTATATAGTCATATCGTTATTCTGAAACCCAAACCAGCATGCTGTTCTGAATATATTTATACTGTAAAATATAGTTTTTTACGGTTTCTTTCAAAATCGTTCCGGTAAATGTACCACCTTCGACAGAAAAATCAAAATCATTGACCTGTAAATGCTCATTAAAATCGACAGCACCTTTAGCATAAAGTTTAAACATTGCCTCTTTTGCACACCAAACTAAGGTAAGATTTTCTGTTTCGTTATTTAATATTTGGTTTAATTCCTTTTCGGCAAATTTATGCTTGATTTTTAAAATTCGTGGAGCAACGGTTTCACAATCGAGCCCAACAGATTTACCTTTTGTATGAATTAAAACAGCAACAATTTCTTGACAATGCGAAATGGAAATCGACATTCCTCCATTATTAATTTCTGGTTTGCCATTTTCATTATAGCATATTTCAACATCTTGCGAAAGAACTTTTTGAACCAACCAACGAGTGGTTAGCCATTCTTGACGACGTCGATTCGCTGTCATTTCCTGTAACTTCTTCTTTTCTATTTTATTAAGTTTAACATTTACAAGTAAAAAATCTTCATCGGCTATTGGTTTACACCATGCTAAAAGAATATCTCCATACTGTTCTATGCAATGTTCTGGTACAAACATTAGTTTATTTTTTTGCTGACCTCAACAGCTTTTTGGAATGTTTTATCAGATTTTAGCCAAAGTTCGTAAAATGGTTCATCGCCCAAAGCATCGCGAACTATCATGCAATATAATCGTTCTTGTAAATCGTTCAACGAACGTTTCAAATCTTGTGAATTTGCCTTAACTCCTTTTGATTCAGCAAAGGTTAAAAACTGATTTACAACATTTTTCGAATGTAAAAATTCGTTCAATGCATTTGCCTTTGGATACTTAGAAATATCTCTACGATTATTATCCGACCAGGTAAATGCATAATCGTAAATCAAACCTCGATTAGTAACTTCGCTCATAAATTTAGTAGAAGATGACGTATCCATCGGTACGAAAACATCAGGCATAATACCACCACCACCATATACAATCTTACCTTTTTTAGTTCGGAATTTTAAAGAATCGGGAAATTTTATGCTGTCTTGTTTTTCGAATTCGCCATGTGCAAAACGACGATCAACTTCGGCATAATATTTTTCATGATCGCCATCGTAAGGCTTTTGAATACAGCGACCTGTAGGTGTGTAATAGCGAGAAATAGTTAGACGTAATGCTGATCCATCGGGAAACATTTGCTGATCCATAACTAAGCCTTTTCCAAAAGAACGACGACCAACAATGGTTCCTCGATCGTTATCTTGAATAGCGCCGGATAAAATTTCGCTCGCAGATGCAGTTCCTTCATCAATAAGTATTACCAAACCATCGTTTTTGCAAATACCATTATCGTCGGCAACAAAATTTTCGCGAGGATATGCGCGACCTTGCGTGTAAAGAATTAGTTTCCCAGCTTCAAGAAATTCGTTAGCAATTAATGTTGATGCTTGCAAAACGCCACCACCATTACCACGAAGGTCGATGATGAGTTTTTTCATTCCTTTAGCTTTAAGCTTTTGAACGTTTGTAACGAATTCATCGTGAGTTGTTGATGCAAATCGGCTTATTTTCACATAACCAATTTGATTATCAATCATAAACGAAGCATCGATACTGTACATTGGGATTTTATCGCGAGTTATTTCGAAATCGATTAAACCTTTGGTTCCTTTTCGCTGAATACCAACTTTAACTTTTGTTCCACGAGGCCCTTTTAGTTTATGAACCACATCGTTCGATGATAATTTCTTTCCTGCAATTATGGTATCATTTACTTTTACAATTCTATCGCCAGCACGAATATTTACTTTTTCCGATGGTCCACCAGCTATAACTTGCATAACAATAACGGTATCGGTTTGCATATTAAATTGCACTCCAATTCCCTCGAATTGACCAGTTAAAGGATCGTTAACTTCGTTAAAATCGCTTGCAGGAATGTATGCCGAATGCGGATCGAGCTTTGTAAGTAGAGCTGGCATTGCATCTTCAATTAATTTATCGCGATTAATAGAATCGACAAAGTTCTTCGAAATATATTCGAGAGCCATATCTAATTTATTTATACCGCCATGGAAATTGTGGGAATTCCTTCCATCGCGAATCCAAACCAAACGACCTAATAAAATACCAAAAATGATTGAACAAGCAATTATAAGAGGAAGGTAAATTTTGTAGCGACTATTATTATAATTCATAGATTTTTATTTAGTTGTAATGCAACCAAGAAGTTGCCCAATTTAAAAACAAAAAGTATTAAAGTATTTCCACAAATAACAAATCGATATTTGCACGTTCCAACAATTTTATGCCATCGTCGGTATGATATAAATCGCTAAAAACAACTCGTTTAATTCCCGATTGAATAATTAATTTAGCACATTCGATGCAAGGCGAAGCTGTTACATAAAGTGTAGCATTTTCGCTGCTATTCGACGATTTTGCAACTTTAGAAATGGCATTTGCTTCGGCATGTAGAACATATGCCTTTGTTTTGCCTGTTTCGTCTTCGCAAACATTTTCGAAACCCGATGGAGTTCCATTATATCCATCGGAAATAATCATTTTATCTTTTACGATTAATGCTCCAACTTTTCGTCGTTCGCAGTAAGAATTTTCCGACCATATTTTAGCCATTCTCAAATATCGTGTATCAAGCAATTGTTGCTTTTCCGAAGGTGCCTGGGTACAATTACCGCAACTCATTTTTCAAAAATAAAAACTTATTGTTAGTACTTTAATTTCTTTAATTATGACAAAGGTATCATTTTTTATTTAAAGTAATTTCATGCTATGTAAATACTATATTAACTCCATTTCTTTAAAAACAAAATGGAGATTAATGCATTATAAAACAAAATACTATATTTGTATAAAATTAGATGTATGCAGAATTTATTTTTAGAAGCTACTAAACATTCTCCTTTGGTGAGTTTTGATTCGAAAACAGGATTGTTGGAATTGCGTGGAGGTTCGATACCAGAAGACACCTATAAATTCTATGAACCATTAATCGATTGGATTGAAACATACGTTGAATCACCTCAACCCAAAACAGAACTTGCAATACATTTAACTTACTTTAACACCAGTTCTTCAAAACAAATATTGGAATTATTTAGAAAACTTGAACCAATTCATAAATCGGGACTAGAAATATTAATAAAATGGTTTTACGATGCCGAAGAGGACGATATGCTCGAAGCTGGCGAAGATTACGAATCGATAGTAAAAGTACCTTTCCAGATGGTAGAAATTATAGAATAAAAAAGAAAGAGGTTCTCAAATAATTGAGAACCTCTTTCTTTTTATTATTGACCCACATTCGGTCTTATCAACTTCTCTATAAACTTTCTGTCTGCACCTTTTCTGTTGCAGTATTCTTCAATTTGGTCGACATCCATTTTTCCAATTCCAAAATATTTAGAATCGGGATGGGCGAAATATAAGCCACTTACCGCAGCAGTAGGTGTCATTGCAAAATGTTCGGTTAACGATAAACCAATTGTCTCTTCAACTTTCAATAAATTAAACAACGTGCGTTTTTCGCTATGTTCGGGACATGCTGGATATCCAAAAGCTGGACGAATACCATCGTAACGCTCTTTTATCATTTCTTTTATTTCGAGTTTTTCGTTTTGCGAATAACCCCAAGTTTGTATACGAACTTTATGATGTAATAATTCGGCAAATGCTTCGGCTAAACGGTCGGCAAGAGCTTTTATCATAATGCTGCTGTACATATCGTTATCTGCTTCGAATTGTGCAATCCATTTGTCGATGCCAACGCCTGCAGTACAAGCAAAAGTTCCAATATAATCGGGTGTTCCAACAGGTGCAATAAAATCGGCCAACGAAAGATTAGGTTCACCTTGTTCTTTTGCCGTTTGTTGACGGAAATTATAGAAAGTAGTTAATTGTTTTGAACGAGCTTCATCCTCGAAAACAAGAATATCGTCGCCAACGGTATTTGCTGGGAATATTCCTACAACCGCATTTGCCGAAAGCATATTTTCCGAAATTATTCTGGCTAAAAATGCCTGAGCATCGGCAAATAATTTCTTGGCTTCTTCACCTTGATTTGCATCTTCTAAAATTTGTGGATACACTCCTCGCATATCCCAAGAATGGAAGAAGAATGTCCAATCGATGTATTCCGAAATTTCTTTCAACGAATAATTTAGGTATGTTTTCACACCTAATTCTTTTGGTTTAGTGACTTTCGAAAAATCGAGTTTCGCCTTATTCTCGCGAGCTTTATCGATTGGCAAAAATGGTTTTATATCTCTATTTGCATACGATTCGCGAAGATGTTTATATTCGTCTTTTATCGATTTTAAATAATCGGCCTTTCTATCTTTCGACATTAAATTTCCACATACAAATGCACTTTTCGAAGCATCGGGAACGTAGATAATTCCGTTATTGTATTGCTCATCGAGTTTTACAGCAGTATGAATTTTCGATGTTGTAGCACCACCGATAATAAGTGGAATAGTAAATCCTTGTTCTTGCATAGCACGAGCAACATCAACCATTTCATCTAACGATGGCGTGATTAATCCACTTAAACCTATGATGTCAACCTTTTCTTCGATTGCACGTTGCAAAATTGTTTCACCAGGAACCATTACGCCAAGGTCGATAACCTCGTAATTATTACAAGCCAAAACTACGCTCACAATATTTTTACCAATATCATGCACATCGCCTTTTACCGTTGCAAGCAATATTTTACCAGCATTCGACATCGAACCTTTCGACTTTTCTGCCTCAATAAATGGCAACAAATACGAAACGGCCTTTTTCATTACACGAGCAGTTTTCACTACTTGTGGTAAGAACATTTTACCTTGTCCAAACAGTTCTCCAACCACATTCATTCCGTCCATTAACGGACCTTCGATAATGGTTAATGTTGGCGAATATTTAGCACGAGCTTCTGTTAAATCCTCTTCGAGATAATCGATTATACCTTTCATCAAAGCATAACTTAAACGCTCTTCTACTGGTTTCGAACGCCATTCTTCGACCTTAACATCTTCTTCTTTTTTACCTTTTACGGTTTCGGCAAAGGCAATCAACGTTTCGGTAGCTTCTGGCGTTTTATTTAAAATGGCATCTTCGATTACCTTTAATAATTTGGGTTCAATATCGTCGTAAACCTGCAACATTCCAGGATTTACAATTCCCATATCCAAGCCAGCTTTTATAGCATAGAAAAGAAAGACAGAATGCATTGCTTCGCGCATCACATCGTTGCCACGGAACGAGAACGATACATTGCTAATTCCACCACTTACTTTTGCGTAAGGCAGATTTTCTTTAATCCAACGAGTTGCTGCAATAAAATCGACAGCATAATTATTATGCTCTTCCATTCCCGTTGCAATGGTCAATACATTCGGATCGAAAATAATATCTTCGGCTGGGAATTTTACAACATCAACCAAAATATCGTACGCACGTTTGCAAATTTCTTTGCGACGTTCCAAGCTATCGGCCTGACCTTTTTCGTCGAAAGCCATCACTACAACGGCAGCGCCATATTGTTTAACTTTTAACGCACGTTCGATGAATGCTACTTTGCCTTCTTTCAAACTCAATGAATTTACGATGGCTTTTCCCTGAACACATTTCAAACCTGCTTCAATAACATTCCATTTCGATGAATCAATCATTACCGGGAGTCTAGCGATTTCTGGTTCCGATGCCATAAGGTTAAGGAATGTTACCATTTCGTGTTCGGCATCGAGCATTCCATCGTCCATATTTAGGTCGATTACCTGCGCACCGCCATCAACCTGATTGCGAGCAATTGAAAGAGCTTCTTCGTATTTTTTTTCACGTATTAATCGAGCAAATAAACGTGAACCAGCAACATTTGTACGTTCACCAATATTTACAAAATTGGTTTCTTTTGTAATTGCTAATGGTTCAAGTCCGCTTAAATTCGATTCATGACCTTTCAATTTTAAAGGACGTGGTTTATATTTTGCAGAAATCTCTGCTATTCGGCGAATATGTTCGGGTGTAGTACCACAACATCCTCCAATAATATTCACATAATTATGTTTGAAAAACTCTTCGACAACAATGCCCATTTGTGTTGCATCTTGGTCGTATTGTCCAAACTGATTAGGCAATCCAGCATTAGGATGTGCACTTACATAAAAAGGAGCTTTTTGCGAAAGTGTATGAATATGTGGAGCCATTTCCTTGGCACCAAGCGAGCAGTTAAATCCAATAGAAAGTAAATCGATATGCGTTAACGACACTAAAAATGCTTCGACCGTTTGACCCGAAAGTGTTCGTCCGCTAGCATCGGCAATAGTTCCCGAAACCATTACAGGAACACGGATATTTCGTTTTGCTAAAACTTCGTTAATTGCGAATAATGCTGCCTTTGCATTAAGTGTATCGAAAACGGTTTCGACCATTAAAAGGTCAGCACCACCATCCAATAATCCTTCAACTTGTTGAATGTAAGCAATGCGTAAATCGTCGAATGTTACTGCGCGAAATGCAGGATTGTTTACATCGGGACTCATCGAAGCGGTTTTGCTTGTTGGTCCGATTGAACCACATACGAAGCGAGGTTTATCGGGATTTTTTGCGGTATATTCGTCGGCAACTTCTTTTGCAACTTTTGCAGCTGCTACATTTATATCGTAAACAAATGCTTGCATTCCATAATCTGCCATCGATATGGTGGTAGAATTGAACGAATTCGTTTCAATAATATCAGCACCTGCTTCTAAATATTTTGCGTGAATTTCCTTTATAACATCTGGTCTAGTTATACTTAAAAGGTCGTTATTGCCTTTTATTGACGACTTCCAATCTTTAAATTGTTGACCACGAAAATCTTCCTCGGTAAGTTTATATTGTTGAATAAGCGAACCCATTGCTCCATCGAGCACAAGGATACGTTTTTCGAGTTCTTTATAAATGTTTTTGTTCATTATTTCGACATGATTAGATGAAACCCATATGACTTGCAGGTCACAAACTGTTAAAAATATGTAAATTATGTGGGTCGCATCCAACCATTAAAAATAAAATTAGAATCGGATGAAAACCTTTGCAAAGATAATCGATTTTTCGGAATAGGGAATGGCTTTGTAGAGCCGTTGCATGCAACGGCTTATGGGGAATGAAATGATATAAAGAAATGTTGTATCATGAGACGTTGCCTGCAACGTCTCTACAAAAACGGAATACCTTATATTGTATATCTATTTCATCATCTTTCCATAGTTTTGGATTGTTGGAAATACCCTTAAATGCAATTAAATCAATCTCCCACCCTTCAAAACCTAACCATCAAACACATTTATCTAATCAGTTATCTATTTCACCTAACAAATTATCAAAAAGACCTAACAAGTTAGCATTTTAAGGAAATCAGTTAGGTCTTTTTGATAACTCGAGAGCAATTTCACCTAACCAGTTAGGTAAATTTGACAACTGGTTAGGTAAAAATGGTAACTAGTTAGGTTTTGAACTAGGGGGGGGTACTCCCGAGGTACCCCCCTGGGGTGGAATCCCCCCCCCTCAGTCATTTTGTTTATGAAAGATCAATAATTTTGTTACACAATTGTTCTGTAGAGCCGTAGCCTGCTACGGCTAAAAGATTTGCAAAAAACGTATAACCTAGAGCCGTAGCGGGCTACGGCTCTACAAAAACGTAATACCTCAATTATTTCAAAAACATTTCATCCTCTCCCCAGCGCTTGGGATTGTTTGAAATATATTCGTAAATGCGGATAAATTCCTCATCATCTCGAACTATACGGTCGTAGAATCGTGGTTGCCAATCGAACAGTTTGTTGTTTTCGTTTGCATATTTTGTAACTGCCGATTTGTAGGAACGGATTATTGTTGATAATGATCCTTTCTTGGGGGAAATATTTGACATGGATTGTTTGATTTCCCCTTCGAACTGTTCATGTAGAGACGTTGCACGCAACGTCTCATGGTAGGACGAATCATAGTTATGATATTCAGATTGCAACGTTGTATCATGAGACGTTGCGTGCAACGTCTCTACGTTTGCATTATCAGAAATATCATCGTTTTTTATCATCAATAAACCATGTATATGATTGGGCATTACAACAAAATTGATTAATTCAACATTTGGAAAATGATTTGGTATTTCATCCCAACATTTTTTTGCATACCGCCCCACTTCATTCAAAATCATTTCGCCATGTTCGATTTGTCCAAACATTGGCAATTGTGCCCTTGTGCAAATAGTTACAAAATATGGTGCCGACAATTTATAGTCCCACCATTGGGCACGAGCAGAGGGAATACGATATTTATTGCGAAATAAATCGTTGCTCATTATTGAAATGTTTAATGTTTCGTTGTAGAGACGTTGCATGCAACGTCTCATGTAGTTCGTTTAATATAATATAATACAGACCTGTTTGCTAATATTGATATCTTGAATACAGAGACGTTGCGTGCAACGTCTCTACAATAACGTAATACGTTACCTCACCAAAATCCGAATCAATTCCTTATCTGGTTCCAATGTTTTTTGCGTAATTGAATCGACCTTTACAATTTTAAATTGGCCTTTATAATCCCAGTTCGACCAGCAAATATCGTTTTGACGAAAAACATCAGTAATATCTTGATAATAAGCTAACCGTGTTGTTCGTCCAACCCAAGGTAAGCAACCAAATTCGCTACAATAGAGTTGTAGTCCCATCTGTTTTGCTTTATCGATAGCTGGTTGAATTATTTTTTGAAATTCTTCTTTATTATAGACATCAAAGGCTTTTTCCTCATTAATACGAGATACTAAAGCGTGTTTCGAGGTATCTACAAATTTATCGTAATCGGCTTTTGTCATACATTGACCTGGATAATGAACAGGTCCATTATAATCTTTTATTGCCGACCATTGCGCACCGTAATGTGTTACAAAATATGGATGATAAGAATGGAAAGTTAAAATGATATTTTTATCGCCCTCGGGTACACGCAAAAATGGAAACGAAAATGGTTTTTGCCAGCGATTCGACCCCATCATAATAACACGACTTGGCTCTAATTTACGAATATGTTTCACGGCATTATTAATAAGCACATTCCACATTTCGTGTTCGGGAGCTACAGGTTCGTTCATCATTTCGTAAGCCACACGGTTGTTCGAATATTTATGTAAACGTCCCGAAAGTGTATCCCATAAAACAAGGAAATGACGTTGTGCAACGGTATCTGTCCACAAAGTCATTTTACCTTCATTGTTGCGCGAATTAAAATGATGCGAACGAAGAATATGCAAATCGACAATTACATTTAAGCCATCTTTTATACACCAATCGAGGCAGTTTTTAAGGTCTGCAAAATTGGTTTCGTTAACGGTTCCATCTTCTTTCCAAATAACTTCCTCGTCTATTGGTAAACGAATATGATCGAATCCAAAAGATTTGATTTTGATAACATCCGATTCGTTGAAAAATCTATCGTTTCTACTCCACTCGCCCGATTGCGAAAGCCAATGGCTAATATTTACACCACGTCGAATCACAAAACCCGAAGGATTTGAAACGTAATTATACTTTGGTCTTAAAACATTATTCGTTTGAGGATTTGGCATAAAAGAATAAAAAAGTATAACGGTAAATGCTGCCGCGATGATTGAAATAATTGTTTTTTTCATATTGTGAGGTTTTTGATTAATCAAATGTACTGTAAAATTTACAAATAAAAATGGTGGTTTGGAAGAGACGCACGGCGTGCGTCTTTTGATTCGTTATCACAAAGACGCACGCCGTGCGTCTCTACGAAAACCACATTATATTATCCAACACAATTTGCAACAAAATCGAAACTTTTATATTTCCAATTTCGAAACATAATCTTGTAAATCGACAAAAAACGCCATAAAATCGTCATCAATTGCATCGTAATTTTCGCGAAGAATTGAGATTGCATCTTGCGAAAATGCTGGTAAGGCTGTTCGACGTGACATTCGTTCCAAAACTTTGTGCAAGCCATACATCGAAACATAACATCCAACCCAATCGTGATGTATCATTGAAGGTAACATTCTTTTAGGTCGTGCAGGTAAAAAGCATCTATAATTGCCAATTATTCGATAGGCATTTTCAATATACAAAATTCTATTACCCGAAGTAAATTCGTTCCAATGTATCGATAAAAAATGATCGTACAGAACATCGATTACAATTCCCGAAAAACGACCATAACTCGGCACAAAAAACGTACGAGAATGTTTGTGTAATGGATGATTATCGGTAAAACTATCGATAGCACGGTGCATCACAATTCCTTTTTGAATATCAGCTGGATATTGATCGAATGTTCTTCCTTTAACCCAATCGGCAATGAAGTTGCCAACCATTATTTTTTCATTATTTCCAGATAGGAATAGATGGGCGAGGTAATTCAATATTGTAGTTTTGAGTTTGTAATTTTGAGTTTTGAGTTAACGATAATTCAGGTGTCTTAACTAAAAATTAAGAACTAAAAACTCAAAACTATTAAGCATTAACCAAGTATTTATACAGCAAAAACACCAACTGTTTATCTTGATTTTCGAAGAATTCGGTTTCGATTGGAATATATACAATATCTAATTCGCTACTCCATTGTTGAAGTCTTGTTGCATCTTTTTCTGTTGTAACAATTACCGATTTTGTTGCTTTAAAAGTATCGATATCGTGTTGGGTAAAATGATGGTGATCGGCATATTCAAAATGTTTCGAAACCTTTCCTTTATCGGACAAATAGCTTATAAATAACTCAGCCTTTGCAATGCCAGTTACCACGGTAAATGTTTGATGCTTTTCAAAAAAATCGAGTTGATCGATGCCATTTAAAGTTTTTGGACAGCCATAACCAACTTTTGTAAAGAATGTATTTTCATCGTTTGCACCGCGAATCTTTTCAATAAATTCCATTTTCTGTGCATTGGTAATAGTATCCGGGCATTTTGTAACAACAAAGAGATTTGCCCGCTTCGAACCACAAGAATATTCTCTTAAACGTCCAGCTGGCATTAACGTATCTTTCCACATTGGACGATTAAAATCTACCAATAATATCGAAAAACCAGGCTTCACGTGACGATGTTGAAATGCATCATCCAATAAAATCATTTCTGGAGCATTCTGAATTTTTAAAAGTGTATTAATTCCATCTACACGTTCTTCGGCAACAGCTACCGTAACATTTGGGAATTTATGTAAAATCTGAGCTGGCTCATCGCCAATGATTGCGGCCGTTGCACGCTCGTTTGCAACAACAACACCTTGTGTATTTCTTTTATAACCACGACTTAAAACAGCAATTTGATATCGATTACTCATTGAACGAATCAAAAATTCAATGAATGGTGTTTTTCCTGTTCCACCAACTGTAATATTTCCAACCGAAATTATTGGAATGCGAAACGAGCGTTGTTTCATCAAACCCCAATCGAAAAACTTATTTCGAAGCCAAGTGATAAAACCGTAAATGAGACTAAAAGGATAAAGTAGAATCTTCATTAATGAATAAATTTAGATAAAGATAAATAATATTTACGAGAAAAATACTTTTATCATTTTATCAAATCTATAAATCCATTATTCATTGCCAATGTGGGTAAAACAAGAATCTGTTTCCCAAAACGTTTTTTAAATTCGTTCGAGAGTTTTAAAATCGAACTATAATAAACGCCATTAAACAATAAAAGAGGAATAACAATTATTTCGTCAACATCAGAATTTGCGAGTTCTGTAATACTTTCTTCAAAATTTGGTTTTGCTAATTTACTCATAAACGAAACGCTATAATTTACAACGCCTACGAATTTCGAAATTTGCTTAGAAAGTTCAGTTATTTGATTGTTTGCTTCATTAACAGAAGCACCAACACCAACAGTTAAAAGTGCTTGATTTTTTTCTTTATTTACAAATGATTTTACCGACTTCGAAAGCAATTCTAAAAGTCTGTTATCTTTCCCAATTGGTTCGTGAATAATTATTTTCAAATCGCTATACTGCGATTCTATTTCTTGCAACTGCTTTGGAATATCTTCAGAAATATGTTTTCCCGAAAACAGGAATAACTGCATAGCTTCAATCTCTCGAACACCTTGGTTGTATAAAGAACTTACAGCTTCGGCAAATGTTGGTTTCGACAATTCTAAAAAGCCATAAGCGACCAAGACATTCGGATGTAAAACTTTATATTTTTCGACAAAGTTTTTAAAATCTTCGAATGCTTCGGCACTTCGGCTTCCGTGACCACAGATTAAAATCCCTTTCATAATAACGATTCAACATATTGACCAATAATAATAACCGTAGGACTTGGCAAAGGTTTTTCAATCAACTTTTGATGAATTGACAATAAATTCCCACAAACATAATCTTGCTCGGAATGCGAAACCTTTGAAGCAACGCAAACACCAAATTCGCTCGAAATTCCACTATCGATAAGCGTTTTAGTAATCTTCTCCAAATTATGATAACCCATATATACAACCACTGGATTTCCAGCTTTCAGAAAATTCACCAAATCGAGAAATTGCTTAACACCCAATTCGAGCGTGTGACCGGTACAAAAAAGTACAGCCGAATTTTTTAATCTTTCGGTTAATGGAACCGAGAAAATATTTGCTGCCGCAATTCCAGCAGTTACGCCAGGGATAAATTCGTATGGAACTGCATTTTCTTTCAAAAAACGAGCTTCTTCTATTCCACGTCCAAAAATGAGCGAATCGCCAGTTTTTAAACGTAGAACTGATTTCCCTCTTTTGTATTCTTTTAAAATCAAGGCATTTATTCTATTTTGTCGAGCTTCTTGATCTTGATGATCGCCACAAATTTTACCAACATTATATAACGATGCCGATTTTGGTATCAATTCTAAAATATCTTCGCCGAATAATTCATCGTGCAACACAACTTCGGCTTGTTGCAATAAGCGATGAGCTTTAACTGTCAACAAATCGGGATCTCCAGGACCGGCACCAACTATGTATACTTTTTGCATTTTTTTATTTATTATAAATCAATCTCCCAACCCTCTTCTCCAAGAGGGCTAAACAGCCATCGATCGTAAAGCCCCCTTGGCGAAACATGAAAGGTTCAGCGAAGCTAACGGGGTTGGGGGATTGAACGTTTTAATATGTATGTTTTTTATAAGCATTCTAGCGGACATTTATATTTAAATGTATAAGCCAACTCCTTTTTTAGTTTCGAACTATCAATAATTTTATACTGTTTTGAACTTTCATCGTCAACAAATTCAGGTATTGCGAAACCACTTTTTTGAGCTGCCAATGTGTAAAATTCTTTTCTTGAAGGATGTTCGTCGCAACAAGCATTATAGATTTCACCCCACTTTTCTTGTTTAATTATTTCAGAAATAATTGCTATACAGTCGTCGCGATGAATAAGATTAATAGGCGAATTTCCATCTTTCAAATTTGTTTTACCTGCAAGAAAACGTGCAGGATTTCGATCATAACCTATTAATCCTCCAAAGCGAACAATTGTTGTTTTTCTATTTTCGATATTTTGGAGTAAATCTTCAACAATCAAAAGAGCTTCGCCACTCCCTTTCTCGGGATTTTTAGCATCACTTTCTACAACAACTTTATTATTTGAGGGATAAACAGAAGTCGAACTTACCATCAAAATATGTTTTACTGTCGAACTTTCAATCTTCTGAATTAATGCTTCGTATTGCTTTTTGTGATATTCAACAATATCTTCACGACGATGAGGTGGAAAATTCAAAATCAAAATATTGCATTTAAGAAATGAATCATCAAAATCATCATTTAATTCTGGATTAAGGGAAACGATAAATGCTTTTGCTCCAACATTTCTGATTTGATCGAGCTTCAAAGTATCTGTTGTTGATCCATTTACCGAAAATCCTTGTTTTACAAGTTCTTTTGCTAAGGGTAGTCCGAGCCAACCACATCCAAGAATTGCTATGTTCGATTTTTTAGTTATCATTTTAACATCAATTATTTAATTGTAAAATAACAATAAATTCGAAAACGACTTAATACCTATTACTGAGTATTTGAACTAGCTATAATTCTTAATGATTAATTTCTCAGTAAATTATAATCACATAAAAGCTCAAATCACATTTAAACAACAACTAGCCAACATTTTAACAATAACAATAAATCACAACACAAATCCATTGTATTGATTTAATGATACTTACACTGAACGCCTATCAAGTTATCAACAAAGTGGGAAAAAGTGGGAATAAATGTAACTAAGTGGGAAAATGAATCGTATTTTTACCAAGTTATTTTAAGTTAAAAGTACAAATGAGTTTTATAGGCGATACATCGTGTAGACTTGATGCAAAATGGCGTATGTCAGTGCCTTCAACATTCCTTTCGCAGATTGGAAAAGTTGAAGCCGACGCTCGTTTTGTTGTTAAGAAAAGCATTTTCAAGAAATGCCTCGAGCTCTATCCATCTACAGAATGGGAAAATTTAATTGGTCGCATTCGCAAAAAGATTAATCCATTTAACAAAAAACATAACGAATTCCTTACTCAATTTCACCGTGGTACAGCAGAACTTTCGCTCGATGGAAGCAATCGTCTAACCTTACCAAAACGTTTACTCGATGCAGCAGGCATTGGCAACGATGTGGTTTTAGCAGGTGTTGGTGGAATGATAGAAATTTGGGATAAACAAACATACGAATCATTGGCAATTTCAGATACAGAGTTCGAAACATTAGCTGAAGATATTCTTGGAGATGACTTTAAACTAGACGATTAAATGGTATACCACAAGCCTGTTTTACTACAAGAAAGTGTTGATGGTCTGAACATCAGACCCGACGGAATCTACGTCGACACAACTTTCGGCGGTGGTGGCCACTCTAAAGAAATCCTAAAACGCCTTGGCAAAAAAGGCCTTTTAATAGGTTTCGATCAAGACAACGATGCCCAAGCAAACATTCCAAATGACAAACGTTTTCTCTTTGCAGATAACAATTTCCGATTTATCAGAAATTATCTTCGCCTTTTTGGTATCGATAAAGTTGATGGAATTTTGGCTGATATTGGCGTTTCATCACATCATTTCGACACTGCTGAACGTGGATTTTCTTTCCGTTTCGACGAAAAGTTAGATATGCGAATGAATCAAGGGCAACGCATTTCGGCAGCAACAATCATTAACCAATATACCGAAGACAAGCTCACGACTCTTTTCAAAGAATACGGAGAAATTGGTCATGGGAAGAAATTAGCTGTCGAAATTATTTCGGCAAGATCGATAAAACCAATTGAAACTACTGGAGAATTGAAAGATTTAGTTGGTAAAGCATTTGGGAAAAAAGCTGAACTAACATTAGCGCCACAAGCTTTCCAAGCATTGAGAATTGAAGTAAACAAAGAGCTTAAAGCCTTAGAAGAATTACTCGAAGCAAGTCTTGATATTTTAAATCCCGAAGGTCGATTAGTTGTTATTAGCTACCATTCTTTGGAAGATAAAATGGTAAAAAACTTCATGCGATCGGGGAAATTAAGTGGCGAAATTAAGAAAGATTTTTTTGGGAATACATCAACACCTTTCGAAATTATTAGCCGAAAAGCAATAGTTCCAAATGATGATGAGCAAAAAGAGAATCCACGATCAAGAAGTGCAAAACTTAGAATTGCTGAACTTTTATAAGTAAAGAAATGGCAGAGAAAGAAAAGAGAAATAGAATGAAAATAATGAATGTATTCGATGGTAGCGTGTTGGTAAGTGACACAGCATCGAAGCATGTTCCTTTTATTCTCTATTTAGCATTTCTTGGAATTATCTATATAGGAAACAGATTTAGTTCCGAAAGCCTTTTGCGCAAAACAAAAGCCTTGCAAGACGAAATTAAAGAATTGAATTCCGAATCGATATCAACCTTTTCGGAATTAATGACCAATAGCAAACAATCGACCGTAATTCAAGAATTACGAAAAAGAGAAATGGGACTCGATGAATCGACCATTCCTCCAAATATTGTTAATGTTAAACCCGAAGATTATACTGGTTACGAAAATAAATAATGGATAAAAAGAGCCAAAAAAATATCATTCGCTTCCGTTTTGCACTTGTCTATTCAGGCATGGTGTTAGTCGGACTTTTGATTCTTGGTCGCATTATTCACCTACAATTTTTCAAATACAAAGAACTCAAAATCAAAGAAATTTCGTTTACCCGAAAAGAATCGTATCCCGAAGCTAAACGCGGAGATATTTGTAGCCGTGATGGAAGACTTATTGCTTGTTCAATTCCATACTACGACATTCGTTTTGATGGTGGAAATGAATATATCGACGATAAAGAATTCCGCAACAAAATCGATTCGATAGCAATGGGATTAGAAGAAATATTCCACGAAAAAACAAAATCGGAATACAAAGTAATTCTACAAACAGCAAGAAACAAGAATAGACGATATGTTTTACTCTTTAAAAATGCATCGTACAATCAATTAAAGAAAGTAAAATCGTTACCAATATTTAACCTTGGCAAAAACAAAGGAGGACTTATTGTTGAGCAAAACAATAAAAGGATAATGCCTTATACGAATCTTGCACAGAGAACAATTGGTTATTTAAGTGAAACCGAAACTGGCGATATAACTGGTACGGTTGGTTTGGAAAAAGCATTCGATAAAGAATTACGTGGTGTTAAAGGTTATCAAAAATTACAAAAACTTTCGGGTGATGTTTGGATGCCAATAAATGATGGTACGCAAATCGAGCCCAAAGATGGACTAACAATTGTAAGCACATTAGACATTGATGTACAAGACGTTGCTCAAACAGCTCTAAAAGCTGCAATAGATTCAAATGGTGCCGACCATGGTTGCGCAATTTTGATGGAAGTTGCAACTGGCGAAGTTTTAGCAATTGCAAATGTTGGAAGAAACAAAGAAGGACTTTCGCAAGCCGAAAATCTTAACTATGCCATTTGCGAAGCAACAGAACCTGGTTCAACTTTTAAAACAGCATCTTTAATCGTTGCAATGGAAGACGGCTACATTGAACCTACCGATACTGTTGACACAGAAGATGGTACATGCATGTTTTATAATGCAAAAATGGTCGATTCGCATAGAGGCGGTGGACGAATGAGTGTGCAACATGCATTAGAAATATCGTCGAATGTTGGAATTTCGAAAACAATAGTAAGATATTACCGCGGTAAAGAAAAAGATTTTGTTCGTGGCTTATATAATCTACGTTTAAACGTTCCTCTTGGATTAGAAATTAGTGGTGAAGGTCGTCCCAAAATTAAAGATCCTGACGATTCTACTTGGTCGGGAGTATCGTTGCCATGGATGTCGATTGGTTATGAAGTAAATGTTTCACCTATGCAAACATTAACACTTTATAATGCAATTGCTAACGATGGTAAAATGGTAAAACCTCATTTCGTTAAGGAAATAAGAGATAAAGACAGAGTTTTAGAAGAAAAAGAAACCGAAGTTTTACAACCATCTATCTGTTCAAAAGAAACATTAAAAAAAATCCAAAAAATGTTACGAGCAGTTGTTGATACAGGAACGGCTTCAAACATCAAGAATAAAATATACAGTATTGCAGGTAAAACGGGAACATGCGTAATGAATTATTGGCAAAAGACCGAAGCGAAGAAATATCAAGCATCGTTTGTGGGATATTTTCCTGCCGATAAACCAAAATATTCATGTATCGTGGTGATATATAATCCAACTCGTGGAAGCTATTATGGTAATGTGGTAGCAGGAACTGTATTTAAAGAAATAGCAGATAAAATATTTTCAACAACACTGGATATTCAACCTGATGTAACCGAAAAATTCAAAACAGTAGCTAGAACATTTCCAAGTTCTATCGATGGTTTTAGAGACGATTTAAAGAAAATATACTCAGATCTTGGAGCAAAATTTTCGGATAAATCGGGCGATTCCGATTGGGCAATCACCAATCAATCGAATGGAAAAACGGTTATGACTTCGAAAGCATATCCAACGAAACAAGTTCCAGATGTAACAGGAATGGGAGCTAGAGATGCAGTGTATCTTCTAGAGAATAGAGGGTTACGAGTTATTGTACAAGGTAAAGGTACTGTTAAACGTCAGTCGATTCCTGCTGGAAGCGATTCAGTAAAAGGCAATGTAATAGTTTTAAGTTTAGGATAAACGATGAAGAAACTAATTAACATACTAAATAATATTGTATTAACCAAGGTTATTGGCAATACGAATATAGATGTATTGAGTATTGAAACCGATTCAAGAAAAGTACAACAAGCATCGTTATTTGTTGCCATTCCTGGAACTAAGGTTGATGGACATTCATTTATCCAATCGACAATTGAGAATGGTGCTAACGCAATAGTTTGCGAAATTCTTCCAGAAATTATTAATCCTTCGGTAACATATATTCAAGTTGAAAATGCTCCTCTTGTTTTAGGCACATTGCTTTCGAATTTCTGGGACAATCCATCATCGAAAATGACCATGATTGGTATTACTGGAACGAATGGAAAAACAACTACGGCAACGTTACTTTACAAGTTATTTTCGAAACTCGGATATAAGTCAGGATTGCTTTCGACCGTTGTAAATTATATTGGAAACGAGGTAATTGAAGCAACGCATACAACTCCCGATGCCATTCAACTATATTCGCTTTTAAACAAAATGGTTGAAGCTGGTTGCGATTATTGTTTTATGGAAGTTAGTTCGCATGCCATTCATCAACATAGAATATCGGGAATTCACTATGCTGGAGCAGTATTTTCGAATATCACTCACGATCATTTAGATTACCACAAAACTTTTGACGAATATTTAAAAGTTAAAAAATCGTTCTTCGATATTTTACCAGCTACGGCAATTGCATTAACAAATTGCGATGACCGAAACGGAATGATAATGTTGCAAAACACTAAAGCAAAGAAAAGTACCTATTCGTGCAAATCGTTCTCGGACTTTAAATGTAAAGTAGTAGAAAAACATTTCGACGGAATGTTACTCGAAATAGATGGAACCGAAGTTTGGGTAAAATTTATTGGCGATTTCAATGCTTACAACCTTTTAGCAGTTTACTCAACCGCAATATTACTCGGGCAAAAGAAAGAAGAAGTTTTACAGGTTATGAGCACCTTAGTTCCTGTTGATGGTCGTTTCGAATGTTTCCGTTCGAAAAACGATATTACAGCAATTGTAGATTATGCTCATACTCCAGATGCTTTAGAGAATGTACTTTCGACAATAGAAAAATTAAATCAAGATAATAAAGGTCAGGTTATTTCGGTAGTTGGCGCTGGTGGCGACAGAGATAAAACGAAACGTCCAATAATGGCAAAGATTTGTTCGCAAATGAGCGATCGAGTAATTATAACTGCCGATAATCCTCGTAGCGAAGAGCCAGATCAAATAGCAAAAGAAATGTACGCAGGTGTTGCAGAAGAAATGCGTCATAAAGTATTAACCATTCTCGATAGAACCGAAGCGATAAAAACTGCAGTTATGATGGCTCGTCCAGGCGATATTATTTTAATTGCCGGAAAAGGTCACGAAACATATCAAGAAATCAAAGGAGTGAAACATCATTTCGATGATCGAGAAATAGTTCAAGAAGTTTATAAATCTCTAAGTATTAACAGATAAAACCAGGCTTATGTTGTACTACTTATTTCGCTATTTAGAAACCTTTCATTTCCCAGGGGCAAATCTGTTCCATTACATTTCGTTTCGTGCAGCGATAACCTTTGTAACATCGTTGATGATGACTATTATCTTTGGTGGTCATGTAATTCGATTTTTACAAAAGAAACAAATTGGCGAAGTAATCCGCGATCTTGGACTTGAGGGTCAAATGGCAAAAAAAGGTACACCAACAATGGGTGGAATTATGATTCTTGCATCAATTGTTATTCCAGTGTTATTGTTTGCGAGACTTTCGAGTATTTATATTATTCTGATGTTAATTACCACTGTTTGGCTTGGAACAGTAGGATTTATTGATGATTACATTAAAGTATTTAAAAAGAATAAAGAAGGACTTTCGGGTAAATTAAAACTTGTTGGACAAGTTGGAATTGGTTTGATTGTAGGTTTATCTTTATTTATCAGCAAAGATGTTGTTGTTTTCGAAAGAGTAAATTCAAAAGCTACATTACGTCCTTGCGATACACCTAAAGAAGCTCCAGTCGATGTTACGCGAAATGTAAAAGAAGTAAAATCCACAAAAACAACAATTCCTTTCTTCAAAAACAACGAGTTCGACTATGCCGATTTAGTTCCTTTTGCAGGCGAACACGCTAAACAATGGGGTTGGGTCATTTTTGTTCTTGCAGTAATTTTAATTACTACCGCTGTTTCGAATGGTGCAAATATTACTGATGGAATCGATGGACTGGCGGCAGGAACGTCGGCCATAATTGGTTCGACACTTGGAGTCTTTGCCTATTTATCGGGTAATATTATTTATGCCGATTATCTCAACATTATGTATATACCTATGTCGGGAGAATTAGTGGTTTTTGCTGCGGCATTTATGGGAGCAACCATAGGATTCCTTTGGTACAATACTTATCCAGCTCAGATTTTTATGGGCGATACTGGAAGTTTAGCAATTGGTGGAATTATCGCTGTTTTCGCAATCTTAATCAGAAAAGAACTTTTAATTCCAATGCTTTGTGGAATATTTTTAGTCGAAAATCTTTCGGTGATGATTCAAGTTGGCTATTTCAAATATACAAAGAAAAAATATGGAGAAGGTCGCAGAGTTTTCAAAATGGCACCACTTCATCATCACTATCAAAAATTGAATTTCCCTGAAGCAAAAATAGTTGTTCGATTCTGGCTTATTGGAATTGCTTTGGCAGTTGCAACAGTAATAACATTAAAAATACGCTAAACAAAACGATGAGTACCAATAAGAAAATATCGATTCTTGGAGCTGGCGAAAGTGGTGTTGGTACTGCTATTCTAGCTCAAAAGCAAGGTTATCGCGTTTTTGTATCCGATTACGGAACAATTCAAGATTCTTATAAAGAAACCTTGAATAGCTATGGAATTAAATGGGAAGAAGGTACGCACACATTCGACCAAATTCTCGATTCGGATGAGGTTATGAAAAGCCCTGGAATTCCCGATAAAGCTTTAATTATAAAAACATTACGCGAAAAGAATATACCAGTAATTTCGGAATTAGAATTTGCTGCTCGCTATACTAATGCTAAACTTATATGCATAACTGGCAGCAATGGAAAAACAACGACAACAATGCTTACTCATCAGCTATTTAAAAATGCTGGATTAAATGTTGGTTTAGGTGGAAATATTGGACAAAGTTTTGCACTACAAGTTGCTGAACAAAATTACGATTATTACATCTTGGAAATAAGTTCTTTCCAACTCGACAACATGTACGATTTCAAGGCAGATATTGCCATTTTAACGAATATCACTCCCGACCATTTGGATCGCTATAACTACGAATTTCAAAATTATATTGATTCAAAATTCCGCATTTTGCAAAACATGACTGACGATGGTGTATTTATTTACAGCAAAGATTGTCCAGTTTCGATGAAAGAGATTGCAAAACGCACGATGATTCCACAAGCAATTCCATTTTCGACCATCGAAATTTTAACCGTTGGCGGATTTATTTTAGATGATATTTTACAAGTTGTTCTCAATAATAAAACCACATTCAGTATGGATACAAACAAACTGGTTCTTCGCGGGAAACACAACTACGCCAACACTTTGGCAGCCACAATCTCGGCGAAATCGTGCGATATAAAAGATCACACAATTCGCGAGAGTTTACAGCTATTTAAAGGTGTTGAACATCGTTTAGAAGTTATTCCGTTCCAAGTGCGTGGAGTAACATTCATCAACGATTCGAAGGCTACGAATGTAAACTCGGTTTGGTATGCACTCGATAGTATTACAGAACCAATTGTGTGGATTGTTGGTGGACAAGACAAAGGAAACGATTATTCTGAACTGGTTGAATTAGTTAAATCGAGAGTTAAAGCAATAGTTTGCATGGGTGTCGACAATAGCAAAATAATACAATTTTTCAGTGGTATTGTTCCAATAATTCACGATACACATTCGGTACAAGAGGCAGTTGAACGTTCGTACAAATGCTCAACAAAAGGCGATGTTGTTTTACTTTCACCTGCATGTGCAAGCTTCGACTTATTTAAAAACTATATGGATCGCGGTAAAAAATTTAAAGACGCAGTTAGAAATTTATAAGAATGTTTAGTTCAATCTCGAAATATCTAAAAGGCGACAAAGTCGTATGGACAATAATGTTAATCTTAGCATTATTCTCGATACTGACTGTATATAGTGCGACTGGTACATTAGCATATAAAATGCAACATGGCAACACTTCGCATTATGTATTTAAACATGTCATTACCTTATTGATGGGATTTACACTCACATTTTTAATTCATAAAGTCAATTATAATATCTTCTATAAATCGGCAAAATTGATGCTGATAATTACCATTCCGCTATTATTACTTACACTATTAATGGGAGTTAGCTTAAACTCAGCAGCTCGTTGGATAACGATTCCAGGATTGGGCTTAACCTTCCAATCATCAGATTTTGCAAAGTTTTCGTTAATACTTTATGTTGCATATTGGTTATCGAAAAATCAAGAAAACATCGATGATTTCAAAAAGGTATTTCTTCCAATTGTATCGGTTGTTGGAATTATTTGCGTTCTCGTTTTACCAGCAAACTTTTCAACAGCAGCTTTACTATTCATAGTTTCGGTAGTTATGATGTTTGTTGGACGTATAAATTTCAAACATTTAGCAATGTTATTTGGAATATGCATTTTGGCTATTTCATTAATTGCAACTTTAATATTTTTTGCACCAAATGTTCTTCCTCGTGGTAAAACATGGAAAACAAGAATCGAATCTTTTGCTGGTAAAGGCGAAGAGGGATCGAACTTTCAAGCCGATCAATCGAAAATTGCAATTGCTACTGGTGGAATTATGGGCAAAGGTCCAGGGAATAGTGTTCAACGCAACTTCCTTCCCCACCCTTATTCGGATTTTATTTATGCAATTATAGTTGAAGAATATGGTTTCATTGGAGGTGCCGTAGTATTATTTTTATTCTTGGTATTCCTTTATCGAGCATACATCTTGGCTAAAAATAGCGATTATAAATTTGCAGTCTTGGTGGCAATTGGGTTATCGTTTAGTATGGTATTTCAAGCAATGATAAACATGGCCGTTGCGGTAAATCTTATTCCAGTTACAGGTCAGACCCTACCGATGGTAAGTATGGGAGGTTCTTCTATTTTATTTACAAGTATCTCGTTTGGCTTATTTTTAAGCGTATCGCGATGCACGGAACAAATAAAAGTTGAAGGCAAGAACAAAAAATCGAAAGAAGAAAAAGTTGAAACAGAAAAGGAAATAGTAAAAGATATAGAATCAGAGAATCCATTTAAAGATTTTTAACATTAAAACGATAAACCATGAGAGTAATCATAAGCGGCGGTGGCACAGGCGGTCACATTTTCCCAGCAATTTCGATCGCAAAAAAGATTGAAAAGATTATGCCTATGGCAGAAATCTTATTTGTAGGTGCAGATGGCAGAATGGAAATGGAAAAAGTTCCAGCTGCAGGATATAAAATAATTGGCTTACCTGTAACAGGAATGAAACGTGGCTTTAGTTTTCAAAACATTACGGTGTTAATGAAACTATTACGCAGTTTAAAAATGGCAAAAAAGATTATTGCAAATTTTAATCCCGATGTTGTTGTTGGTGTTGGTGGATATGCAAGTGGTCCAGTATTATATCAAGCAACAAAAATGGGAATCCCAACTCTAATACAAGAGCAAAACTCTTTTGCAGGATTAACAAACAAAATTTTAAGCAAAAAAGTTAATAAGATCTGTGTTGCTTACGATGGAATGGAGAAATACTTCCCCCAAAATAAAATCGTAAAAACGGGAAATCCAATCCGTGAAGAAATTATAAAACTTGCCCATACTCGCTTGGATGGTATTGAGAAATTCAACCTCAACCCAAATCTTAAAACAGTACTTGTTATTGGTGGAAGTTTAGGAGCTCGCACGATAAATTTAAGTGTTAGCAACAGTTTAAATATGTTGAACCAATATAACATTCAGATTATTTGGCAAACAGGAAAAAACTATTTCAATACTGCCAAAATGCAATCGTTAGGTTATAAAAATGTTCGAGTTCACGAATTTATTTACGATATGGATATGGCTTATGCAACTGCCGATTTAATTATATCGCGTGCAGGTGCAATTACCATTTCTGAATTATGTCAGTTGGGTAAACCTGCAATATTAATTCCATCGCCGAATGTTGCCGAAGATCATCAAACAAAAAATGCATTAGCGCTTGTTCAACTCGACGCAGCAGTTATGATGACCGATGATGAAGCAATTGGTTCGTTAATGGTTTCGGCTCTCGACGTTTTGGAAGATGAAAAAAGAATGGCAACATTGTCAAAAAACATAAAGAAACTGGCTATTCCAAATGCAACAGATTTAATTGCAAAAGAAGTTTTATCGTTAGTTAAAAAATCGGAATTACATACTTCGTAATATGAATGTTAAAGAATTGAAATACGTTTATTTTGTTGGTATTGGCGGTATTGGAATGAGTGCCTTGGCTCGTTATTTCAATTTCTGTGAAAAGAAAGTTTCGGGTTACGACCGTACTGCTAGTCCATTAACACAAACGCTTACCGACGAAGGAATTTCAATTCACTATATCGATTCGATAAATAATATACCTGCTGTAATACGAAATATTGAAAATAAGCACGAGGTGTTAGTTGTTTACACACCAGCAATACCTAAGGATAGTAAAGAACTTCGCTTTTTCTTTACCAATGGATTTATCGTTCTAAAACGTTCGCAAGTTCTTGGTTTAATAATTAAAGATAAACGAGGAATTGCAATTGCAGGAACTCATGGAAAAACATCGGTAACAACAACAACTTCGCATCTTTTAAAACAATCGACAATTGATTGTAGCGCATTTCTTGGAGGCATTTCGAAAAATTATCAAACAAATTTCTTGTTCTCGAAAGATAGCGATTATGTGGTTGTCGAAGCCGACGAATACGATCGTTCTTTTCATCAATTATTTCCCGAAATAGCAGTTGTTACAGCTATGGATGCCGACCATCTAGATATTTACGGAACGCACGAAGCTGTTATTGAATCGTTCTATCAATTCATGAAACAAATAACTGTAGGTGGAGTTTTGATTCTGAAACAAGGATTAAATATAAAACCAATACAAGATGTTCTCGATAATCATGCAGTAAAGGTTTTTAGCTATTCTTACAATAATCCAAAATCCGATTTTCATGCAACTAACATTCGCAAGATAGAAGGAAAATACCTGTTCGATATAAAAACACCTACGGGAACAATTACAGATATTTCATTCAATCTACCTGGACCAGTAAATATAGAAAATTCGGTAGCAGCAGCAGCTGTTGCATATTCTTGCGAAATGAAATCACAAGAAATTGCCGATGGCTTGGCATCGTTCTTTGGTGTAAAACGTCGATTCGATTATCATTTAAAAACCGATTCGATTGTGTATATCGACGATTACGCACATCATCCCGAAGAGATTAAAGCTTGCCTTACAGCAATTCGCGATTTCTATCCAACAAAGAAAATCACGACGATTTTTCAACCACATTTATACTCTCGCACCAAAGATTTTGCAGCAGAATTCGCTGAAAGTCTCTCACTTTGCGACGAACTTATGCTTTTAGATATTTATCCTGCAAGAGAATTACCAATGGAGGGAGTTACATCGAAAATAATTTTCGATAACGTTACTTGCAAAGAAAAATCATTAATAACTAAAGATCAAATACTTAACACCATAGACAAAAAAAACATTGAAGTACTTTTAACCGTCGGAGCGGGCGATGTTGATAACTATTGTGACGCTATTAAAGATTTATTAACCAACAAATTAGAACGAAAAACCTGTTAATAACTTGTTAATGAAATTGTTGAAAAACATATTTTGGGAAATACTCATTGTTCTATATTTAACAATAGTTCTTTCGTTCGTTGAGAATCAGCGACTTTCGGTTCCTTGCCGAGGTATTGCTGTCGAGATTGACAAAGAGCCAGCTCACGATTTTATTGACCAAGAGGAAGTTAGAAAAATGATTGCCAATAAAAGCGTGAAAACCAAGGGAGTACTATTAGAAAAAATTAATATTCTGAAATTAGAAAAAGCCATAAATCTAAACCCATCTATCGAGCGTAGCGACGTACATCGCGAACTTAATGGAAGCCTTTGTGTTACAGTTAAACAACGTAACCCGATAGTTCGAGTTATGAATTTAATGAACATCAGTTATTACATCGACGAAAAAGGAGCTATGATGCCTTTAAGCGATCGTTATGCTGCTCGTGTTCCTATTGCAAATGGCTTTATTCTTAATCCGTACATTTCTCGTTACTATAGAGATGTTACGAAAATTACTCCTGGCGACACTATTAACAAAATTGTATTACGTGATATTTATACACTTACAAAATTCATCAACAGCAACGATTTCCTAAAAGCTTTAATCGAGCAAATTTATGTAACCGAAGATTATACCTATGTTCTTGTCCCTAAAATGGGACCTTCGACAATAATGCTGGGTACAATGGACGATTACGAAGAAAAATGCAAAAAGCTTTGGGTAATGTATAAAAAAGCCTTGCCATATGGAGGTTGGGACAAATATGCAAGCATCGATCTACAGTTTAAGAATCAAGTAGTGTGTACAAAAAAATAAAATTATATAACTATGGAAAATAAATACATAGCAGCTATTGACATAGGAACAACAAAGATTGCCTGTCTAATTGCACGAGTAAACGAAAGTGACAAATGCGAACTTGTAGGAATGGGAGTTTCGGAATCGAATGGAGTATGGTGTGGACAAGTTTTAAATATTGGACTTACCGTAAAATCAATCGAAGAAGCATTAGCCAAAGCCGAAGAACAAGCTGGCGTAAAAGTTACGAATGTAAGTGTTGGTATTGCAGGGAAGAACATTCGTTGTACGCAAAATCGTGGATTTATAAACAAAGACCGCAACGATTCTGAGTTTTCGAAAGAAGATGTTGAACAATTAATTCGCGACCAATTTAAAACGATGGTTCATCCTGGCGAAGAAATTATTCATGTACTTCCTCAAGATTTCTTCATCGACAAAACCTATCCAACCGACAATCCTGTAGGAATGATGGGCAAAATGATGGAAGCAAATTTCCATCTTGTAATTTGCAAAATCGATTCGACCAATAACATCAAAAAATGTATTGAACGAGTAAATCTTGAAACGAATAGTATTGTTCTCGAACCACTTGCATCGGCCGATGCAGTTCTTTACGACGATGAAAAAGAAACAGGAGTAATCCTTATCGATATAGGTGGCGGTACAACAGATGTTGCCATTTACAACAACAAAATGATTATTCACACCGCAGTAATTCCTTTTGGTGGAAATGTTATTACAAACGATATTAAGACCGAATGTGGCATTTTAGAACGTCACGCAGAAAGTCTTAAGAAACAATTTGGTGAGGCAATTGCTGACTATGCCGACACTAAAAAACTAATTGCGGTACCTGGTCCAAAAGGCAGAGAACCAAAAGAAATTGGTGTAAACTTCCTTGCGCATCTTATTCAATCGAGAGTCGAAGAAATTATTGATGGTGTGATGTACGAAATGGAAATTTCGGGTGTTGCCAACAAAAAAGGATTTGGCATTGTAATGACTGGTGGAGGTTCTCAACTTAAAAACCTTACACAACTTGTTGCTTTCAAAACAGGAATGGATGTTCGTATGGGTTATCCAAACGAATACATCGACGACAATGGTATCAAAAACATCAACAATCCAATGTATTCGACAGCAGTTGGTTTGTTAATGAAGAGCCTTGAAATTGAAAACAATAAACAAAGTAAACAAGAATCGAAACAAGAAAAAACAACGACGCAACAAGAATTTGCAAAAGCATTCGAAATGCAAACGAATACTGTTCCTGTCGAGGAAGCAAAAGTCGAAGTTCGCGAAATGAGTAAAGTTCTTGTTGATGAATTCCCAACATCGAAACGAAAAATTAAAGAAGTTAAAGAGGAAAAACCTAAGAAAGTTAAAACAAGCTTTTTCCAATCATACATTCTCAATCTATTTGATGGAGAAGACAATACATTTGAATCATAAGAAAATAATTTATAAAACCCAGAGCCATGAAAGAAGATATAATGAAATTCGAAATTGCTTCAACTCGCCCTGCATCTATTAAAGTAATTGGTGTTGGTGGCGGCGGTGGAAACGCAGTCAACCACATGTTTGAACAAGGCATAAAAGATGTTGATTTCATATTATGCAATACAGACTCGCAAGCGCTTGCTGCAAGTGCTGTTCCTGTAAAAATACAATTGGGCGAGGCAAAAACACAAGGTCGCGGAGCTGGTAATAATCCAGAAAGAGGAAAAGAAGCAGCCGAAGAAAATTCGCAAGATGTTGAAAGCATTTTAGCAGACAATACACAAATGGTATTCATCACCGCAGGTATGGGTGGTGGAACAGGTACTGGTGCTGCTCCAATAATTGCAAAAATAGCTAGAGAATTAAATATTCTAACTGTTGCTGTTGTTTCAATTCCATTTCGTTTCGAAGGTCCAAAACGTGTAAATCAAGCTATAAAAGGAATTGAAGAACTTCGTCAACAAGTCGATTCTCTTCTAATAATAAACAACGAAAAAATTCGCGAAATATATGGCAACCTAGAACTTGACGAAGCTTTCGCAAAAGCCGATGATGTTCTTTCTGTTGCAGTAAAAGGTATTGCCGAAATCATTACCGTTCATGGAATGATAAACGTCGATTTTGCTGATGTTCAAACCGTAATGGCAAATAGCGGAGTAGCAATAATGGGTTCTGGAAAAGCAAGCGGCGAAAACCGTGCTCGTACAGCAATCGAAGAAGCTTTAACTTCTCCTCTATTAAATAACGCTAACATTCGTGGTACAAAAAACATTCTTCTAAACATCACAAGTGGAAGCAAAAGAGTTAAGATGGACGAAGTTTCGGAAATTACCGATTATATCCGCGAAGAAGTTGGCTACGATGTAGATACAATTTGGGGTTATGCTCAAGACGAAACATTAGGTGAAAACATTAATGTTACGATTATTGCAACAGGATTTGAGATAAATGCTTTACCAGAATTATCGTCATTAAAACAACCTTTAAATACAAGATCTACGGCTCCAAACGTAAAACCAACAATAACTCCAGCAGAAGAAAAAACAATTGTTTCTCTTGAAACAGAATCGATTAAAAAAGATCTATTTGACTCGGTTATAGAGAATATTTTTGATTCAATTCCAGAAAATATTTTTGAAGTTAAAAACTTCGAAAACGAATATATGGAACCAGAAACACCTAAGTCGGAACCAAGTTATGGCTTTGTAACGAAAACTTCGGAATCGAATCTTTTCCAACAAAAGTTAAACTTCAGTAATGATGAGCCAGAAACTCAACTTAATTACCATACATTCAGTTATCAAGATGTTAAGCAATTAGACGACATTACAGATTACGAAAACGTTTCGGCATTCAAACGTAAAGGAGGAGCATCGCATTTACCAAATAATGAAAATGAATCGGCATCGAATATTTCTCGATTTACCCTTTCTGATTCGAAAGATGGCATACGAATAAAAGAAAAAAACTCGTTTATACACGATAATGTGGACTAAATAAATAGTTCGAGATAGTTCAAAATGTATTTGAATTATCTCGAAAGTTTTAAAAATAGGAATTCAAACCCTTTAATTATATAACCATGTTTAACACTGCAGTAACAATAAAAAAGCAAACATTACCTACGGGTTTTGGAAGCGAATATTACCACAAGTCGTTGATGGTTAAAAACAGTATAACCATTAAAGGCGAAAAAGCATTAGTTGCTATGAGCGATATACCAGCCGACATCGTTCTATTTTATTACAAAGCAAGTTGTACCAGAATACGAACACGAACGTCAATTCAAGTTGGACAGGCGCACCATATTGAAGCAGGAAATATAGGTTCAAACATTAATCACTCTTGTACACCTAATAGTCGTGTAAGAACATCATACGACAGTAGCGATAACGAAGGCGTTGTAGCATTTTTTTCTCTTCGAAACATTAAAAAAGGAGAAGAAATAACATTCGATTATGCATCAACGGAAACAGAATTAACTCCTGAACTTGAAAAAACGCTTTGTCTTTGCAATACAAAAAATTGTAGAGGACGAATTTTTTCATATACAAAACTACCCTATATATTCAAAGAAAAGCTCGAAAACGAGGGCTTACTTGCCGAACATATTCTTGATTTATTATAAACAAAAATGGAGACTTAAATTAAGTCTCCATTTTTGTTCTATTTAATTCAAAAAACTATTTTTTCGAATACTCTATTGCTGCATTTACAAAATGCACAAACAATGGATGTGGGTTCATTACCGTACTGCGATATTCAGGATGGAACTGCACTCCAACAAACCAAGGATGATTTGGTATTTCTACTATTTCAACTAATTGGGTTTCTGGATTAATTCCCGTAGGAACCATACCTGCATCTTCGTATTGTTTTAAGTATGAATTATTAAATTCATAACGATGACGATGACGCTCAACTATTTTATGCTCTTTATATGCGGTATGAGCTTTCGATGACTTAGTCAATGTACATGGATATGCACCTAAACGCATTGTTCCACCTTTATCGGTAACGGTTTTTTGTTCTTCCATGATATCAATCACTGGATGTGGAGTTGCTTCGTGCATTTCGCGAGAATGTGCATCTACAAGTCCTAAAACATTACGTCCAAATTCAATTACGGCACATTGCATACCTAAACAAATTCCAAAGAATGGGATTTTAGTTTCTCGAGCATATTTAACAGCTAATAGTTTACCTTCAATTCCACGATGACCAAAGCCTGGAGCAACCAAAATACCTTTGCAATCTTTTAGTTTATCTGCAATATTTTCTGCAGTAAGATTCTCCGATTGAATGAGTTTTAATTCAACTTTAGTTTCGTGAACTGCACCAGCATGAATAAATGATTCAACAATCGATTTATAAGAATCGTTCAATTCGACATATTTACCAACTAAGGCAATTTTAACTTTTTGTTTCGGATTTTTAATTTTATTTACGAACTCGCGCCATTGATTCATGTCAGGATTTTCGCCAACTACCATTCCGAATTTCTTAAGAATTGTTACATCAAGTTTTTCTTCTTGCATTAACAATGGAACTTCGTAAATTGTAGATACATCAATCGATTGAACAACACAATCGTTTAATACATTACAGAATAAACCTACTTTTTTTCTAAGCTCAGCGCTCAATTGTTTTTCGGTTCTAAGAACCAAAATATCTGGTTGAATACCTTCCTCGAGTAATTGTTTTACAGAGTGTTGTGTTGGTTTTGTTTTAAGTTCGCCCGATGCAGCTAAATATGGCACCAATGTTAAATGTACAAACAAACAACGACCTTCGAGTTCCCATTTTAATTGACGTGCAGCTTCTATAAATGGAAGCGATTCGATATCGCCTACTGTTCCACCTATTTCAGTTATAACAAAATCGAGCGTATTTTTAGTGCTTACAAGTTTTATTCGACGTTTTATTTCGTCGGTAATATGAGGTATAATTTGAACTGTTTTGCCCAAATAATCGCCTTTGCGTTCTTTTTCAATTACCGTTTTGTAAATTCTACCGGTAGTTACGTTATTTGCTTGCGAAGTTTCAACATTCAAGAAACGTTCGTAATGACCTAAGTCTAAGTCCGTTTCTGCACCATCGCGAGTAACATAACACTCGCCATGTTCATAAGGATTCATCGTTCCCGGATCGACATTTAAATATGGATCGAGTTTTTGAATAGTAACAGAATAACCTCTCGATTGCAAGAGCTTTCCTATTGATGCAGAGATAATTCCTTTTCCTAAAGATGAGGCAACACCTCCCGTTACGAATATAAACTTAGTTTGATGCAAAGCTTTACTTTTTAAATGTTAAAATACATAGCAAAGGTATCATTTTTATAAACATGCTGTTTGCTTGTTCATATTTTTGAAAGAGTTTTTTTATGAATTTGTTTTTTCGTAAAAATTGTTCACAAAACCTTTAATTTGGTATTTAAATTAAAAACTATACACTATTTTCGTTGAAAGAAAAGCGAAAACGAATAATACTATCAGTTTATGAAAAAAATCAAATGTATTCTATCTTGTTTTTTACTGGTTATAATAATAAATAGTAATGCTCAAGAATTTAAGTATGGTGCCGAAATAGGTTTAGATATTTCAAAACCTCAATTTTCGAGTTATTCAACTTCAAGAGGTTGCTTTTGTGGACCATTTGCAAATAGCAATTATTATGCTTTGCCCTCGGCAAATATAAATGGTTACATCGAGTTAAAAGCAAATGATATTTGGGGTATATCTGCAGAACCTGGTTTTATAAGCAAAGATGGATTTTTAAAAGCAAATCAAAGTAAAATCAAAATGTTTGCATTCAATAACTACCTACAACTGCCTGTTTTATTTAATCTTTACATAAAGAAGAAGCTGTTTTTTTCATTAGGAATGGAAATGTCGATGTTGATGTTCAAATTCATAACAGAAACGCCCACGTATTTTTGGAGATATCCTTATCAGTTGAATTCTTTCGAACTATCGGGTATTATTGGTACAGGCTATTCAATTAACGATCATTTCGACATTGGACTACGTTATAGTCGAGGTTTTACCAATATCATCCGTTCACCTTACCCCTCAATTTATGGAAGTTTGCATAACCAATATGCACAATTATTTGTTCGATATAAAAAATAGACTTATTCGACGATTAATATTTTAGAAACAACAGAAAAATTCGAAATAACTTTTAAAAAATAAACACCTGATGAAATACCATCCAAAGAGATTATTTCATTTCCAATTACATATTTATCTAAGACTTTTTGAGCATTTGATGAAAAAAGTTGAACTCTATTGTTTGCTTGACTATTAATTGAAAAACTATGTAATACTGGATTGGGCGATATTTGTATATTAGATTCAGATTGTAACATAGATAGTGTCTTAGAATCATCTTGTGTAACTGTAATTGTTTGCATATACAGATCCTTTAATATCGTTTTAGCATCGGAAATAACAGTTATTACACCTATTCTTTCTATTCCCAAATTTGAATCAACAGATATTATAATAGTATCATTTCCAAAACCTGATTGAGCACTTAAATGAATCCAAGAAACATCAGAATTAGCTGTCCATGAAGAATCTGTTTCAATTATTAAAGATTTTGAAACAATTGAGTCAGTTGTAAAATGGAATTGTGTTTTTGAAACTGAAAGAATATATTTTGGTTCTTGAGTAATGATAATCGTGTCAATAATTCCATTTGCAAAAACCGTTAACAGAGCAGTTCTTGTAGAATTAGTATTATTAATATCTGGTAAAATAGAAATAAAATCATTACCTGCTCCATTTTTTTTATTCAAATTTACCCAATTTTGATTTGAATTTACATTCCAAGATGTTGTTGATGTAATTGTAATTTTTTGAGGAAGACTATCATTACCACTAAAATTCAATTGCGATTCTGAAACATCGACAAAATTATATGTTTGTGATATTGCTTTATTTATAAGCGAATCAGCATATCTAAAAGATGATTCAGGTTCAAATTCATAATTATTAAGAGCTTTTTGTGCAAGTACCAAAGCTTTATAAAGATTTGCTTTTACACATTTCGGAATAGATAAATCATTATATAATTGATAAAAACGATCTGAACCATTATTGTAACTTGTTTCTAGTTTAGATAAATATAATGAACTTTTAACAACGGTAAAAAGCATGCTATCAGACGCATTGTGATTATCTTTAGAATAAACTTTTATTAGTGAACTTCCAATATTTTTACCTGTTATAATACCATTATTAGTTACACTTAAGACATTACTATCAGAAGACAACCAAACAAGATCTTTATATGTTGCATCAAAAGGAACAACAGCTGCAGATAATAATATACTTTGATCAACTTCAATTTGAGAATTGATCATAGTTAACAAAATTGAATTAACAGGCTTTTTATCGATATTAATTTGAAAAGTAGAATTTACTCCAGAACCATCAGTTGAAGTAACAGTAACGATCTCAATGCCTTCATTTAAAGCTTCTAAGTCATATTCAAAATTACTAACTTTAATAATTGACGCGATTGAAGAATCACTTAATGAAATAATTACATTTGAATTAGTAGCATTTATAGGTAAAACATTGATTAAAAAATTAATAGAATATCCAACATACAAATTATTACTTGATGTAGTAATATTGATAGCAGTTACTTTTTCTTGTGAAAATAAATTTACACAAAAAAGAATATTGAGAAATAAAATTATAATTCCTTTTTTCATTTGTTATGTTTTCATTCTTGTTAAGACAAATATAATATTTATAATCAAAACAAGATATATTAATGAACTTTCAAAATAAATTATTAAATTACAACATTATTAAAATTTATTTTAAACCAAAACAAACAATTAATATTCAAAGCTTTTGCAATTTAAACTACTTGTTTTGTAGTATGGTTCAAAATAATTTGTAAAAAAATCTTGTAAGGAAAAGAAATTCAAATCTAACTAAACAATAAATAAATCTTAAAAATTAAAAACTATGAAAAAATATCTTTGCGAACCATGTGGTTACATTTATGATCCAGCTGAAGGCGATCCAGATAGCGGTATTGCACCAGGAACTCCATTCGAAAGCATCCCTGATGGATGGGTTTGTCCAATTTGTGGAGTTGGGAAAGAAGATTTTGTAGTAATCGACTAATTATAACAAACATACAATTATGACACAGAAAAATCAAGTATACAAATGCAGCCATTGCGGGAATGTTGTTGAAGTAGTTCATTCTGCTGGAGGAACATTATCTTGTTGCGGAGATTCAATGCAAGAACTAAAAGAAAATACTGTAGATGCATCGAAAGAAAAACATATTCCAGTTGTTACAAAAATCGATGGTGGATACAAAGTAGTAGTTGGAAGTATCGAACATCCAATGGAAGAAGCTCACTTAATCGAATTTATCGAATTAGTTACTCCAAGCGGAGTGCTTCGTAAAGCATTAAAAGCTGGCGATAAACCAGAAGCAATCTTTATAACTGAAGAAAAAGACGTTTATGCTCGCGAATTTTGCAATTTACACGGACTTTGGAAAGCATAATCACTACCTTAAAATAAACCAAAGAAAAGGTGATTCAGAAACGAATCACCTTTTTTGTTTTATCTCACTTAAAACTTGTTGTTGTTTTTACGAAAACTTCTCTTTAGTCCATATTGTTTATACTATATTTGCAGCCGCTAAAAATTTAGGACTATAATATGTATTCCACCTAAATCAAGCAAAACTTTTTTCCGTATTTTAATGTAACACCTTTACGCTAAAATAAGTGTTTTTATATAATTATGCAATCATTTATATAAATTTAAACTTTAATCTGTAATTATCTTGTAATTTTACACACATAAATATAATAAACCACAAATGTTAAAAAAGACAAAAATTGTTGCTACTATTTCAGATAGAAATTGTAGTGTTGATTTTATTAAAAGGCTGTATAAAGAAGGAATGAATGTTGTGAGGTTGAATACTGCTCATCAAACATTTGAAGATACAAAAAAGGTAATTGACAATGTTCGTCAAGTATCTAACAATATCGGAATCTTACTCGACACAAAAGGTCCTGAAATTAGAATCACATCAGTAGAAAAATCGTTCCCTATTAATACCGGCGACATAATTGCAATTAAAGGAAAACCAAATACAGTAAGTACTCTCGAATGTATTTATGTTAATTACGAAGGGTTTGTACACGATGTACCTTTGCATTCACACATTCTTATTGATGATGGATACCTTGAACTCATTGTTATTGAAAAGAACGACGACGCATTAATTTGCGAAGCTCAAAACGACGGTAAAATCGAAGGTAAAAAGAGTGTAAATGTTCCAGGTGTAAGTTTCAAACTGCCTTCGCTTAGTGCAAAAGATAAAGATTATGTAAATTTTGCAATTGAGCAAGATATTGACTTTATTGCTCATTCTTTTGTTCGAAATCGTGCTGATGTTGAAGCTATTCAAAAAATATTAGACAAGAAAAATAGTTCAATAAAAATCATTGCAAAAATCGAAAATCAAGAAGGAGTAGATAATATCGACGAAATTCTCGAGGTTGTTTATGGAGTGATGGTTGCTCGTGGCGATTTGGCAATTGAGATTCCTTTCGAACGAATTCCAATCGTTCAAAAAATGCTAATCAAGAAATGTATTGCAAAACGTAAACCGGTTATAATTGCGACTCAAATGTTGCATTCTATGATTACTAATCCACGTCCAACACGCGCAGAAGTTACCGATGTTGCCGACGCCATTTATAGTTTGACAGATGCAGTTATGCTAAGCGGAGAAACTGCCTATGGACAATATCCAATCGAATCGGTAATTACAATGTCGAAGATTATTTGCGAGATTGAACGTACCCGAAAAGACATTCAAAATATTCCTTCGGTTGTTCTAACAAACGAACGTTCGGCTTACATCACAAAAATGGCTGTTGAAGCAGCAAACAATCTAAATGCAAAAGCTATTATTGCCGACAGTTCATCTGGAAGTTCAATTAGAAACATGGCTGGTTTTCGTGGTAGTCGACCAATTCTAGCATTTTGTTACCAAAAATCTATTATTCGACAACTTTCATTATCGTTTGGTGTTTTTGCAGAATACATAGAATATCAACCAAGTAGCCACAAATTTATACAAATGGCATCGCAATCGTTAATCGACAGGAAACGACTTGCACCTAATGATCTTGTAATTATGATTGCAGGTAATTTTGGTACCGATTTCGTTAAATCATTTATTGAAATTAGTGCGGTAGGCAAATTAACAGAAAGCATAGAATAATACAGCAATAACAATAAAAGAAGGTGACCAATTTTGAGTCACCTTCTTCGTTTTTACACAGATAGAAACAGTTGTAAAACTCATATTAAGCAGCATAAAAAAATATTTTTACTTTTCCTTAGAAACAGTATCTTTGCAACTCATTTTTAAAAACTAACAGCCACGTAAAATGATGACTGCAAACGAAATTAGAAAAGCTTTCCTCGATTTTTTCATATCGAAAAACCATCACATTGTGCCATCGGCACCAATGGTAGTAAAAAACGACCCAACTTTAATGTTTACTAATGCAGGAATGAATCAATTTAAAGATTTATTTCTTGGTAATTCACCAATAGTTTATCCTCGAATAGCAGACTCGCAAAAATGTTTACGCGTTTCGGGAAAACATAATGATTTGGAAGAAGTTGGTCACGACACCTACCATCATACAATGTTCGAAATGCTTGGAAACTGGTCGTTTGGAAATTACTTTAAAGCTGAAGCTATTGAATGGGCTTGGGAATTTTTGACCGAAACATTAAAAATCGATAAAAGCATAATCTACGTTACCGTTTTCGAAGGCGATGCAAAAGAGAAATTAGAATTCGACCAAGAAGCTTTTGATATTTGGAAAAAGTATATTGCAGAAGACCGAATTTTACGTGGAAATAAAAAAGATAATTTCTGGGAGATGGGAGATCAAGGACCTTGTGGACCTTGTTCTGAAATTCATGTTGACATTCGCTCAGAAGAAGAAAAGAAAAAAATATCGGGACACGAAATGGTCAACCAAAGCCATCCTCAAGTAATTGAAATTTGGAATAATGTATTTATTCAATACAACCGTAAAGCAAATGGCGAACTTGAAGTTCTTCCAGCAAAACACGTTGATACAGGAATGGGATTCGAACGACTATGTATGGTTGTACAAGGCAAACAATCGAATTACGATACCGATGTTTTCCAACCAATAATCCAAGAAATTGGTCGTCTTTCGGGCAAAAGCTATGGGCAAAACGAAAAGGCTGATATTGCAATGCGTGTAATTGCCGACCACCTTCGTACAATATCTTTTGCAATTGCCGATGGACAATTACCATCGAATGTAAAAGCTGGATATGTTATTCGTCGCATACTCCGTCGTGCTGTTCGTTATGGATATACATTCTTAGAATTCAATGAACCATTTATTTACCGTTTATTACCGGTATTAATTCAAACAATGGGACATCAATATCCAGAATTACTATCACAAAAAGAATTGATTCAAAAAGTTACCCAAGAAGAAGAAGCTTCGTTCCTTCGCACTTTGGACACAGGTATTAAATTACTGGATAAACTTATCGAAAAGAATAAAACAGAAAAACGCAATACTCTATCAGGTAAAGATGCATTCATACTTTACGATACTTACGGATTTCCATTCGATTTAACAGAACTAATTCTTCGCGAAAACAACATGGATGTTGATAGCGCAGAATTTAGCAAAGAATTAGAAGCTCAAAAAGATCGTTCACGCAATGCAACTGTGACTAAAACCGACGACTGGGTTGAAGTTTATGCCGAAGACGAAAAACAAACCTTTATCGGTTACGATTTTCTTGAATCGGAAATAGCAATAACTCGTTACCGAAAAGTATCAGCAAAGAATCAAGACTTCTATCAATTAGTATTTAACGTTACCCCTTTCTATGCTGAATCGGGCGGACAAGCTGGCGATACTGGTTATATTGAAGCTGATGGCGAGAAAATTACAATTATCGACACTAAGAAAGAAAATAACCTTAGCATCCATATCTGCAAAACATTACCAAAAAACATTTCAGCTGCATTTCATGCAGTGGTAAATACTCCAAAACGTGTTGCAACAGCAAATAATCACTCGGCAACTCACCTACTTCATTATGCTTTACAACAAGTTTTAGGAAGTCATGTTGAACAAAAAGGTTCGTTGGTAAACGATGAATATTTACGTTTCGACTTTGCTCATTTCCAAAAAATGACTGCAGAAGAAATTCAAAAAGTTGAGTCGATTGCCAATGCATTGATTCGTCAAAACGCAAAACTTGACGAACGTCGCTCAATTCCAATTGACGAAGCTCGTGCTATGGGTGCAAAAGCACTTTTTGGCGAAAAATATGGCGATAGTGTTCGTGTTATTTGCTTTGGCGACTCGAAAGAACTTTGTGGTGGAACTCATGTTTCAGCGACTGGAAATATTGGTCTTGTAAAAATAACTTCGGAAGGTGCAATAGCTGCAGGAATTCGTCGTATCGAAGCTATTACAGCTGAGAAAGCGATGAACTTTATCGACCAAAAATTACAGCTAATAGAAGATTTAAGCGATACATTAAAACGTCCACAAGATCTTAAAAAAGCTGTAGAAACATTATTCGAAGAAAATGCTTCCCTTCAAAAACAAGTTGAAGCATATAACAAAGAAAAAGCGAAACAATTAGCTTCAAATCTTGTTTCAAAAGTAATTTCTATAAAAGGCGTTAATTTTATTGGCGAAATACTTACTGTTGATGCAGCCTTATTAAAAGATATTGCCTTCAGTTTAAAAGATTCTATCGAAAATGCAGTTATCGTTTTAGGTTCATCGATCGAAGGAAAAGCAAATTTAGCTGTAATGCTTTCGCAAAATCTTGCCGATTCGAAGAAATATAATGCTGGAAATATTATCCGTGATATTGCAAAAGAAATTAACGGTGGTGGCGGTGGTCAACCATTCTTTGCAACTGCAGGAGGAAAAAATCCAGAAGGATTAGCGAAGGCGATTGAAAAGGCAAAAGAATTAATGTAAAATCAAGCAAGGTTTTAAGTAATGTTGTTCATTTAAAGAGACGCACGGTGTGCGTCTCTTTTTTAATTATTAAAAACCCAAAATGAACTTGCTTTGTCACTTCAAAAAAACATAGAATTCTATCAATAAATATCATTGATTTCCTATTTTTACAAAACACAAAATCAACATTATGCAACCAGGAATAAACAAAGTAAAACTTAACGTTCAAAAGAGAATAGCCCTTATTTCAGTTATTTTACTCGTTGGTAAATTCATTGCATATGATATGACTAAATCGGTTGGTATATTAACCGATGCTTTGGAAAGTATCGTTAATGTAGTAACAGGATTTATTACAATTTACAGTATCTATGTTTCAATAAAACCCCGTGATGCCGACCATCCATTTGGACATGGAAAAGTGGAATCACTGTCAGCATCAATAGAAGGATTATTAATCGTTTTTGCAGGTTTATTAATCATTTATGAAGCAATAGTTCGATTATTTCAACCAGCAGAAATTAAACAACTTGATATAGGAATTATAATAGTCGCTATTGCTGGTATTATTAATTATTTAGTAGGATATTACAGCATTTGGGTAGGTAAGAAACATAATTCAATAGCATTAATTGCTGGTGGAAAACATTTACAATCCGACACCTATTCAAGTATCGGTTTAGTTATTGGGTTAATTCTACTTTTGGTTACTAAAATTGCATGGTTAGATAGTGCAATTGCGCTATTTTTTGGATCAATAATTATTTACACTGGCTATAAAATCCTCAAGGAAACAACGTCGAATTTAATGGACGAAGCAGATGTGAAATTGATAGATAATTTAACCAAAATACTTTGGGAACATAAGTCAGAAAATTGTATAGAAATGCATAACTTAAAATTGGTAAAATATGGCGAAGCCTATCATATCGATTGCGATATTACGCTACCTTGGTTTATGAATATAAAAGATGCACATAAAGAAGGCGATAAAATAAAAGAAGTAATTCTAACCAATTTCTCCGAGAATATTGATTTAAATATTCACAACGATTCGTGTAAAGAAAAATACTGCAACATTTGTCATGTTATAAATTGCGAATATCGTAAAGTTCCTTTCGAATTCGACAAATCATGGAACTTCGACACAATAACCTATAAAAACACAAATTACCGCCAACAGAATGCCTAAAAAAGTTTATTTTATCTCGGGTATTGATACAGATTCAGGCAAAACATTTGCAACGGGTATTTTGGCAAAAACGTTAATGAATCAAGGTAAAACAGTTATAACCCAAAAATTAGCACAAACTGGTTGTACAGATATTTCGATTGATATAATTAAACATCGCGAATTAATGGGAATTGATTTATTAGAAGAAGATCTTTTAAAAATTACCTGTCCATATTGCTTTGAAATACCTGCATCGCCTCATTTAGCTGCAAAAATCGAAGATAAAGTTATTGATTGTGCAATTATTGATAAAAACACAAAAACACTTTCATTAAAATACGATTATGTTTTACTTGAAGGCGCTGGTGGACTTTTAGTTCCTATAAACGATGACATTTATACTATCGATTTTATAAAAGAAAGAAATTATCCTGTTATACTAGTTACATCAGCAAAAATTGGAAGTATAAATCACACATTACTAAGTATTGAAGCCTGTAAAAACAGAGGAATAACAATTGCAGGCATTATATTTAATCTCTATCCAAAAGTCGATATCGCTATAGAACAAAATTCAAAACAAATAATTAAATTAAAATTTTTAGAGATTTACCCTCATTCATTCTTTGTAGATTTACCAATACTTACAGATACAAATACATTCTATACTGATCTTTCATTTTAATAAACCTTCTGAATAATTGCTTTTCAAGTAGAATATTCGTATGTTTGATATACGTTAACCATCAAGACAATTATATATCATTTCAATGAATTCTTCTAATCAAAATAATCAATTACAATTCTTCAACGACATTATTAATAGTTTAATGTATGTTGACACATACGATTTATTAGCAGAACGCGCATCAGAAATCTTATTGCTATTACCAAAAGTTAAACATGTTTCGGTAATATTTCAACTAAACATTATTCAAAAAATAAAAATTTCCGATAAATTAATATCATTACCTCTTGATGGTAATGGACAGATTTACGGCAAAGTTGAAATTGAAGGCGAAAATGCAAATTTTGCAACCAATGAACTAATCGATACAATAAAAGTAATCTCAAACATTGTTGCAGCTGTTTATAGCCGAATTAAAAAAGCAAATGACAATAACATTTTAGCAACGTTTGCAAAAGAAACAGATTATGCGATTGTAATAACAAATCCAGAAGGTAAAATTGAATGGATCAATAATGGATATGAAAAATTAAGTGGATATAACATAGACGAAGTTAAAGAAACAAAACCTAATTTTTTCGCACAGAATACTGATTTAGATCAAGAGAACATTAAAATAATGAAACTTGCAATTAAAAATCAGAAGAGAATTGAAACCGAAATTTATAATTATTCAAAATCCGGTAAAAAATATTGGGTACATATTGAAATAAAACCAATCTTTGAAAATGGACTATTAACACATTATATTGCCGTTCAAAAAGACATTACAGATTTAAAAGAAGTTGAAGAGAAACTACGAGAGGCAAAAGAAATTGCTGAAACAGCGAACGAAGCTAAAAATCGTTTTTTAGCAATTACAAGTCACGAAATTAGAACTCCTTTAAACATTATTCTTGGGATGAGTAAAATTCTTCTTGAGACAGAATTATCTGAAACACAACATAAATATTTAAGTGGAATTAAAAGTGCTTCTCAAAACTTATTGTTAATCATAAACGATTTGCTTGATATTTCAAAAATAGAAGCTGGGAAATTACAACTTGAAAGCATAGAGTTTAATTTAAAAGAAGTAATGGATGATGCTATTACTTTTCAAAAAATTAAAGCAAAAGAAAAAGGTATAGATCTTATATTAGATTACGACGATTCTATTTCTGAATCTCTAATAGGCGATCCATTTCGACTAAATCAAATATTGTTAAACCTTTTAACAAATGCTTTAAAATTCACAGAAAAAGGCTCGGTTTCACTTCTTTGCAAACTCATATTTGAAACAGAAATCGAAAATCAAATTCAGATTCAAATAATTGACACTGGAATTGGAATAGATCAAAAGAAAATAGACTCAATTTTTGATAGTTTTACACAAGAAGATATTTCTATTACAAGAAAATATGGTGGAACTGGTTTAGGTTTAACTATTACAAAGCAACTTATTGATTTATTCAATGGAAAAATATCAGTATCGAGCGATAAAACGAAAGGAACAACATTTACTATTTTAGTAAGCTTTAGAAAATCGATTAAAAACCTTACTGTCGACAGTCAATTAGACGAGTTTAAATCATTAAAAGGCATAAAACTTCTTTTAGCCGAAGATAATGAATTGAATCAAATTATTGCATTAGCATATTTAAACCGTTGGGAAATTGAGACAGACACAGCATTCAATGGTGTTGAAGCTATAAACATGATCAAAGGAAAAGAATATGATATTATTCTTATGGATATCCAAATGCCCGTAATGGATGGCATTAAAGCTACTCAAATAATAAGGAATGAGCTAAAAATGGATACACCAATTATAGCATTAACGGCTCATGCCCTTAATGAGGAAAAAGAAAAATACATGCTTTCTGGATTGAATGATTATATTACAAAACCAATTGATGAAAACAGACTATATAATGCAATTTTAAATCAATTAGATATAAGTAAGATTGATACGATAGAAAACAGAAGTAATTATGATGAAAACAATAATACGTTGTTTAATCTAGAAGAACTCAGAAAAATTTCGATAAGTGACAATCAATTTATACCTAAAATATTACAGCTTTTTATTACTCAAACAAAAGATGTTCCAGATAAACTACAACAATTAATAGAAAATAAAAATCAAATTGAAATTGGAACAACGATTCATCAAATTAAACCATCGTTAAATCATCTATCAGTAGATTCAACGAAAGATATCATTTCTAAAATCGAACAAAACATTCATAATAATACGAACCCTGAAGAAGTTTATCAATTAGCGAAAAAAATGATTGAAATATTGGAAACGTTATTTAAACAATTAACCGAAGAATTAAAGAAGTATTAAGTTACTTTATTTCTACAACTTTATTTCTTAGTAATTCTATCTTTTCTTTTATTTTCGCAAAATCTGCTTTATTAGAAAACGATTTTACATTATTGAAGACAACGTCTATTCCTTTAAGAGATTCTATTAAATCAACAATTACAACATCGTTATCCTCATTTAACAGTGTTAATAAAGAAATAAGATTTTCTAGATATTCCTTTTGATTTGCTATATTTAAAAGAATCGTTGACTTTTCCGATTCATTTTGGAACGTACTAACCAGATTCAAAGTTAAGTGCATATTTTCGACCCAACTTCCTGTCATTACCAATGTCGCCATTTCAAATTGATCATCATTTCTAAGATACTTTTTAATAACATCGTAGGCCGAACTTACAATATTAATTAAAGTGTCTTTTTGATCAACGTTACCATTAAATTTATCGACAGCATTTTTATTAAAAGCCATAGATACACCAATTTGATCGGCAAGTTGTTTTGCACAAATTAGATATTTAAAAGAAACAGGTATTTGATTAAAATGGATGATTGCATTTAGATCAGCGCCGTAAACACCAAGATTAAGTGCTTTACTCTTACTAGACTCATACTCATGCACTTTTTTGATGTTATTTAAAACAGTCTCATCGTACAGATTAGTCTGTTTTGAAAGTATTTGAATAAAATCATCACTCTTTCTTAAGTTATTAATTGCATAGTCTAATTTTTCAACGACTCCGCTCTTAATTAAATTTGAATCAACATCACTAATTTCAATCATTGAATCTATGGGCGTTTTAGATCCATTGTTTGTTTTAGAATTACACGAAATAATTCCAATCAAAAGAATGAAACAAAAGAGCTTATATGGTAATTTTAGAATCATCGTAATTATTTTCCTTCATTACGTTCAATTTCATCCAAAAGTTTGGTTTGTTTTTGGAGTAAATCAAGTTCATGTCGAAGTTTTTCAATTTTATTTTTTTGATCATTAATAATCGATTCTGCATTCTTCGATTTTGAGAAGAAACCAATATTATTTTCTAATAATGCAATTTCTTCTTGAAGTTCTTTAGAACGCTTATGTAGTTTTGTCCTTTCAAAGCTAATTTTATTATCAACATTTCGGCTTCCCGAAGTTGTTTCCATTTTAACTTTATATTTTAAATATTTCTTCTTATCGTCATCAATTGCTAGACTTTCGAATTTACCATTTATTGCATTTCTAAATGCTGTTTGTATCTTTTCTTTTTGATTCAATGGTATAAAACCAATTTCGGCCCATTCAGATTGAATTTCTTGAAGTATTTGCAAATTCTTTTGATCATCATCAGACAATGCTAATGCTTCAACTCTATCAATAATCGATTGTTTCTTCTTTAAGTTTTCATCTTGTTCTTTTTCGATGTCCTTATAATAAGCCGATTTAGCATTAAAGAAAACATCACAAGCTGCACGAAAACGCTTCCAAAGTTTATCAGAATCTTTTCGCGATATTTGACCTAAACCTTTCCATTCGTTTTGAAGTGAAATAATTTCGGTTGTAGCCTTTTTCCAATCAGTACTTATTTGTAATGCTTCGGCTTGTAAACAAAGATCTATTCTTAATTGTTTATTATGATCTTCTTCGCCTTTAAGTTTTCCAAAGAATTCTCGTTTTGCTGAAAAGAATATATCGCAAGCTTTTCTAAAACGAGCATAAACATCATTATTATTTTTTCTTGGAGCAAAACCTATCGTTTTCCAAAGTTTTTGTAACTCAACTATTTCATTTGTTTTATCTGACCAATCTTTAGCCGATTCGATTTCGAGTGAAGCAAATCCTTCTACTTTTTCACAAATTGCAATCTTAGCATCAAGATTTGCTTTTTCTTGTTCTTTTAAAGTCGTAAAATAATCCTGATGTCTTTTATTAATTTGAGTGGTTACTGCTTTAAAACGTTCCCACAATTCATTTTTCTTTTCTAGAGAAACGGGACCTATTTCACGCCATTGTTCATGATATTTTTGAAGTTCTCCAAAAGCCTTAACAACGGATTCTTCCAATATTAGTTTTTCGGATTTTTCGCAAATCTCAATTTTAGCTTCTAAGTTTTTCTTTAAATCTAAATCGCGTAAATCGTTATTTATTTTTACAAAATCATAAAATTTAGTAACATGGTGATGGTAACTTTCCCAAATATTTTTAGTTTCTGCCTGAGGAACCATTCCAATTAGTCGCCAACGTTGTTGAATTTCTTTGAATTCGTTAAATGTTTTATTTACCGATTCTTTACTCGAAACCAGTTCTTTCAATTCTTCAATAAGTGCCCAACGTTTCTTTAAATTTTCTGTCTTTTCTTTTTCAATATTTTCATTTAAAGCCGCTTTTTGCTCTTTATATTTTTTGTAATATTCTTTAAATGATATTTCGAGAGAATCTTCGTATTGAAATTCTTCTTCAATGCCACCATCGGCAATAAATGCAGCACGTTTTGTTTCTGTATCGATTCTATGAATCTTATAAAAACAAACTTTAAGTTCTTCTATTTCATCTTTCGACTCAAGTACTTTTCCCGATTCTAAAAGCACCTGCATTTGAGCAACAATTTGTGCTTTATCGAATGTACTATAATCTATTTGAACATGTTCAACGACATCAATTGGGGTAAATTCAAAAAACTCAGATTCTCCTTTTTCGGCACGTTCATCTTTAGATTCAGTTAAAACTGAATCAGCTTCCACTTCTGCAACTGATTCCTTTTCAACAATATTTTCCAAGGGTTCAATCGATTTATTTTCCTCGGCGTTTTCCATGATATTGAAAATTAAAATGTATTAACTTTAAGACTCTATGTTTATGCTAAACATCCCACAAATATAGCTTTTTTCGTTCAATTTACTCTTTTATCCAAAGTTTTTTTAAGTCTTCAAAAAAAGGGTAGTTTCATAGAGGTTATCGAGATTGTAAAGTTTATATTAATGACACTTTTTTCGAATATCTTTTTTTACAATTTTATATGTCTAAATGTATAATTTTATGTAGGTTTGCAGGCAAATTTTATACAAATTATTTTGAAAAAATATTTTAGCTTAATTTCTTTAGTTATTGTCGTTACAGGTCTTCTTTTATTATCATATAAATCTAATGCTCAAGATGAGTTTATGGTATATGGGGTAATAAAAATTCAAGGTGGTACAACCGACAGTGCTACAATTATTGTAGAATCAGAAAAAGTTCAATATGGTCGCACAATAACATTAGACCCAAATGGTGAGTATAAAATTTGGTTACCATATTCAAAAGATTATATAATAAAATATTCGAAACCAGGATATCAAACAGTACCAATTGCTGTTTCGACAAAACTTCCCGAAGATATTAAGAAATGTTGTTTCACACCGTTCGAAATGTCGTTCCATTTATTTAGACCAGATGGTTCTCATGATTCTTTATATAAAAAGCCAATTGTAACGGTTCGTTATGAAACAAAACTCAAAAGTTACTTTTATTCGCTCGACATTGATTATTACATTCAAAAAATGTACATAAAAGCAGAATCAGATCGAGGTAGAAAACTAAAAGATCAAGCATATATTGCTAAACATAAAGATTCTTTGGAAATAGAACGTAAATATATGGGCTTAATAAATAGTGGAAATGTTTACTATTCTTTACATCAATATAGCATGGCTCATCAAATGTTTACAAAAGCATTAGAGTTAAAACCAAAAAGAAGATATCCTGCATATAAACTTGAAGATATAGAAACTCAACTTGTAATATTTAATCAACCTAAAGATAGTTTGCCCAAAAATGCTGATTCGATTGTTGCATCTATTATGAACCCAAGTGTTGAGATTAAAAAACCAATAGAATATAATAGAAAAACGCCAGAAGAATTGCAAGCTATATTTAAAAAGGATCTATACAATCAGATTGCAAGCGAAACTAAAGACAAAAGAGAATTAGCAAAACGTTTAAAATTTGTCGAAAACGAAGTAATAAATAAAAAAGAAGAAGTTGCAAAGATCGATACCATAAAACCATTAATTCCAATTGTTGAAATTCCAAAGATTGATAGCACAAAATTATATTCACCCAAAGCAGTAACAATAAAGAATGATTCTATTGTGCCTATAGTTGCAAATATAGATATTCCAAAAGTTGATTCAATAAAGCCAGAACAACCCAAAATAGACTCAATTAAAACAATTGCAACTATAAAACCAACATTAGATTCAACAATTATTATACACACAGATTCTCCCAAAAAAGATACAATAAAACCAAAACCAATTCTTGTTCAAACAATAAAACCGACTAAAGAAGCAAACAGACCATTTGACAAAGTAGCTTATCAAGATTCGCTGTTAAAACGTTATCCAAACGAAAGAACAATAGAAGTTATAAATGAGGATTACAAAAAAATCACAAAAGTTACTATCAATAGAGATAATATGGTAACTATCTTCCTAAAAGTTGAACATCAATGGGGGGGAGTTTTCTTTTTCAAAGATAATACACCTTATCCTTTGGAGAATATCAGTAAATCGTATTTTGAGGTTGCTACAAAGCTTCTATCAGAAAAAGATAATGTTGATACAAAACCAAAAACGCAATCGAAAACTGCAACAAAAACACCAACAAAAGCAGTTCAATCGAAAAGTGCAACAAAAACACCAAAAAAATAACACTTTTGTAGATAAATAAATACAATTCAAAGTATCTACATATATAGTTTTTTTTACATTTGCAATGCATTGATTTTAACCTTAAATAAAAAATTGAATGAAAAAGACAATTACTAAATGGCTATCTATTTCATTAATAGCTTTACTCCCAATTGTAACGAATGCTCAAGATTGTGTTGATTATCATAAAGCAAATTGCAAACCACCACAAACTACTGCAAACTATTCTACGGATCAGGCATCGAGAAGTGGTCTTTTAATGAAAGGACAAAGTTCTGAATTCAGATTAACGTTTTACCAAGGTCGTGATTACAGAATAACAATATGTAACGAAGCTCCTCTTGGTGATAAAATTCAATATCAAATTATTGATTGGGAAGATCAATCTGTTTTATATGATAACAAAGAATTTAATTTTGAAAAGAATTTCGAATTTTCGGTACTTATTACTCGTAATGTTAAAATAGTTGTATCAGTTCCTGCTGATGACAAGACTTTAAAAACAAACACAATTGGGTTTAAACCAAAACCAACTCAAATGGGTTGCGTTGGTGTTTTAATTGAATCTATGATTACACCCAAAAAAGGATTTTAATTATTTTCTAGTATTTAAAGAAGGCTATATTATTACCAATAATGTAGCCTTTTTACTTATATTCCGAACAATAATACAATATTTGAACATTTGTATACAAACTAATTGAAACAATTTTACCACTAGTGTGAATCAATTTTATACTTGTTTCTACAATACTATTAATACATTTGTATAGGATAAATTTATCTAAGAATTAAATTAGAGTCATCCTTAATATATAATAAAAATAACACAATAAAAGAGTAAGGGTTTTAATCCTATTAAATGTCTTACTGTTTTATAAATACCAAATACATTAAATAAAATTTTGTTCAAACCTTTTAAACTATAATTTTAAAACACAAACGTATGGTAACCTTTACAAAAAAAATTAAATCGCTAATTCTTGTTATGCTTCTGTTTGTTACAGGACAAGTTTTCGCGGGTGCGCCAACATGGACAAGAGTTGATTATACAAACTCAACTACATTTGTTGGTATCGTAAAAATCATTCAGTATACACCAACATTTGGATACACTCCTGTAGCTGGTGATTATATTGGAGCGTTTGTTGGAACAGAGTGTAGAATGGTTGCGCAAATATTTGCAAACGGTTCGGATCTTTATGTTTCATCAGTAATTCAAGGTGGTGATAATTGTGTGCCTAATGAGCCAAACTGTACTGCAGGTGGATCAGAAAAGGTTACATTTAAACTTTGGAGTAATACTGGTAGTAAAGAATATGCTCCAATAAAAGGAGATACCTTAACATATCCAGGTAATAATATAGGTAGTACTACTCCTTATGAAATAGGAAAAGGAAAAACAGGCAAAGATTTATTAACGTTAATTGTTCCTGGAGCTACATTAAGTCCAGCATTTGCATCTGGAACGACTTCTTATAGTTCAACTGTTTCAACTATTCCAGTTATTGTACCATCAAACTACACGTATAGTCCTAATGCAACAGTAACAGTATCTAATGCAACTGATTTAAATGGAACTTTAGCACAAAGAACAACTACAATAACGGTAACATCTGAGAGTGGTTATTCTAAAATATATACAATTGTTTATTCATCAAGTTGTACAGCACCAACATTAGTAATTACACCGTCAGCTACTTCTATTTGTATAGGAGGGACAACTACTCTTACGGCTTCAGGTGCAAGCACATATACTTGGAGTAATAATGCAACAACTGCAGCAATTACAGTAAGTCCAACAGCAAATATTACATATACAGTTACAGGTACATCAGCAACAGGTGGTTGTACAGCAACAATAACTCAAGCAATAGTTGTAAATGCTTTACCTACGGTAAATGCAGGAACAGATGCTTCTGCATGTATTAACACTCCTTTAAATTTAAATGCTACTATAACTGGTGGAAATGCTACTTATACTTATACTTGGTCACCAACAACTAATTTATCATATTCAAATATTGAAGACCCAAGTTATAATTCGGCAATTGCAGGAGCAACAACGTATACATTATCTGTTACAGATGCAAATGGTTGTAAAGGTAGTGATGTTGTAATTATAACAGCAAACGGAATTCCAACAGTAACAGCAACTGCAAATCCAGCAACAATATGTAAAGGAATTAGCACTACAATTACTGCAGCAGGAGCAACTTCATATATTTGGAGTTCTACTGCAACGACAACAAGTATTACTGTTACTCCATCAGTAACTACAGCTTATTCTGTTACTGGTACTAATTCTTTTGGATGTAAAAACACCGCTATTGCAAATGTAACGGTTAATCAATCACCATCAATACTAGCGTCTGCAAGTCCTACTTCAATTTGTATAGGTAATCCTACGACAGTTAGTGCTTCAGGTGCAGTTTCATATATTTGGAATCCTGCAACAGTTGGTACAATAAATCCAACTGCAACTACAACTTATTCTGTAACAGGAACAGATGCTAATGGTTGCAAAGGAACATCTAGCACTGTTGTAATAGTAAATCAATTACCAAACATAACAGCAAGTGCAACTCCAGCGACTATTTGTAAGGGTGAATCATCAACAATAACTTCTACTGGTGCTGTATCTTATTTATGGAACACAACAGATAATACAACAAGTATTATAGAAACACCTACAATTACAAGTATATATTCAATCACAGGTACTGATGCTAATGGTTGTAAAAACACTGCTAGTGCAACAGTAACGGTAAACAATTTACCTACAGTACAAGCAACTGCAAGTGCATCTTCAATTTGTGTTGGGAAATCGACAATAGTTGGTGCTACAGGTGCAGTATCTTATTTATGGAATCCAACAACAGTTGGTACAATTAATCCAACTTCAACAACTATATATTCTGTTACAGGTACAGATGCTAATGGTTGCAAAGGAACGTCAAGTACAACAGTAACAGTGAATCAATTACCAACATTACTTGTAAGTGCAACACCTGCATCTATTTGTATTGGAAGTACCTCGGCATTGTCTGTTAGTGGTGCTATCTCGTATATTTGGGATAATCAATTAAGTTCAGGCGCTAATCAAATAGTAACTCCTACAATTGCAAACACATACAATGTTACAGGAACAGATGCTAATGGTTGTACAAATACAAACAAAGTAGCTATTTTGGTTAATAATCTACCAACTATAAGTTTAAGTCCTTCAACCGTTGCGATTTGTAATGGAAGTTCTACTACATTAACAGCAAATGGAGGTATATCATATTCTTGGGATAATGCATTAGTATCTGGTACAAGTAAAACAGTATCTCCATCAGTAAACACAACATATAATGTTATAGGTACTGATGGTAATGGCTGTAAAAATAGTGCTCAATCTATTGTTACAGTAACAACTCCTGAATTACCAGTTTCAGACGGTGATAAATCAATTTTAGTTAATGAAACAATTCCAGCTTTATCTGCACAAGGAACAAGTATTAAATGGTATAGTGGAACAACGTTACTTACAGCAGTTCCATCTTTAACTTATACTCCAAATGTTGATAAAACAATCCCAGGAGTTTATCCTTACAAAGTTACTAACACTGTAAATGGTTGCGAAAGTGCTCCAATAATTATAACATTTACAATTTCAAGTTGTACAGTAACTGCTCCTACTGTTGATAAAACATCACAAGAAGTTTGTTTGGGTGCAGCTTTTGCTCCATTTACAACAACAGGAAGCAGTGTAAAATGGTATAATTCTAAAGGTGACTTATTAACTTCAACAAATGGAGTATTTATTCCAACTGCTGCAGGCGATTATTATACTTCACAAACTGTAGGATGCGAAGGTCCAAAAACTAAAGTATCGGCAATTGAAAATCCATTGCCTTTAGTTTCGGCTTCTGCAAATCCAGCTTCAATATGTATAGGTAACAGTACAACAATTCTTGCACTTGGAGCATCGACATACGAATGGAACAATTCTGCAGGAACAAATGGTTCAAAAATCATTTCACCTACTTCAACAACAACATATATTGTAACAGGAACTGATTTAAAAGGTTGTAAAAATACTGGTTCAGTAATAGTAGTTGTAAATTCACTTCCAACAGTAACAATTTCAACTAATCCAACAAGTATTTGTAATGGTTCAAGTTCTGTAATTACAACCAATGGTGCAGTTAATTACACATGGGATAATGCAATAAACAATGTAGTATCTACTATTAACCCTTCTACTACAACAACATATACTGTTAAAGGAACAGATATGAATGGTTGTATCGGAACTTCATCAACAACTTTAACTGTAAATTCACTACCAACAGTAACTGCTAACGCTTCACCATTAGCAATATGTATTGGAGAAACATCAACAGTTTCTGTAATTGGAGCATCAACATACATTTGGGATAAAAACGTAACTGGTACTTCTTCTTCGGTAAATCCTACAGGTACGACAGTATATTCTGTAACTGGAACAGATAATAATGGCTGTAAAGCAAATTCTTCTATAACAGTTACAGTAAATTCATTACCAACAATTGTTGCCATTTCAAACCCATCTGCAATATGTAATGGAGATGCAGCTGCAATATCTGCTAAAGGTGCTACATCATTCACTTGGGACAATGCAGTTGGAACTGTAATTTCTAAAATTGTATCACCTATAACGTCAACAACATATAATGTTACAGGTACAGATGCTAATGGTTGTAAAAACATTGCACAAACAATTGTTACTGTTACAACTCCAGCTTTACCTTCAATTACTGCTGGTACAACAACCTATACAATTAATCAAACGATAACAGAATTAACTGTTACAGGAACATCTGTTAATTGGTATAACAATGCTGGAACACTTCTTTCTGTAGTTCCAACGAACAAATACACTCCAATTATTGATAATTCGTTTGCAAATTCAATTATAATAAAAGCTACAAATACAGAAAATGGTTGTACAAGTGCATCAGTACCAGTTACAATTACTGTAACAAATTGTAGTGTTGCTGCTCCAACTCTTGATAAAACAACTCAATCAATTTGTACTGGAGGAACATTTACAGCATTTACAGCAACAGGAACATCAGTAAAATGGTATGATGCAAGTGATAATACTTTAATTCCAACAACAGCAGGAGTATTTACTCCAACAAAAGCTGGTAGCTATTATGCAACTCAAACAAATATTTGTGAGGGAGTAAGTGCAAGTGTAACAGCAATTGAAAATGTATTACCAAGTATAACAGCAACATCTACTAAATCAGCAATTTGTAATGGAAATGGAACAACAATCTCTGTTCAAGGTGCAAGTTCATATATTTGGGACAATAATGTGGGTTCAAATTCTTCTACAGTAGTATCTCCTTCGGTATCTACAACCTACAATGTTACAGGTACAGATGCTAATGGTTGTAAAAACATTGCACAAACAATTGTTACTGTTACAACTCCAGCTATACCTTCAATTACTGCTGGTACAACAACCTATACAATTAATCAAACGATAACAGAATTAACTGTTACAGGAACAACTGTTAATTGGTATAACAATACTGGAACACTTCTTTCTGTAGTACCAACGAACAAATACACTCCAATTATTGATAATTCGTTTGCAAATTCAATTACAATAAAAGCTACAAATACAGAAAATGGTTGTACAAGTGCATCATTACCAGTTACAATTACTGTAACAAATTGTAGTGTTGCTGCTCCAACTCTTGATAAAACAACTCAATCAATTTGTACTGGAGGAACATTTACATCATTTACAGCAACTGGAACATCAGTAAAATGGTATGATGCTAATGATACTCCAATATCAACAACAGCAGGAGTATTTACTCCAACAAAAGCTGGTAGCTATTATGCAACTCAAACAAATATTTGTGAAGGAGCAAGAGCAAATGTAACAGCAGTAGAAAATACATTACCTAATGTTTCAATTGCGAAAGTTGCTGATCTTTGTTTATTAGATAATTCAATAACATTAACAGCATCGCCATCTGGAGGTTCATTTGTAGGAACTGGAATTACTGGTAATGGAGTATTTACACCTTCTACTTCTGGTAATTTCACAATTACATATAATTATACAGATTCTAAATCTTGTTCTAACTCATCATCAACAATAATAAAAGTAAATGCATTACCCACAGTTACAGCAGCTGCAGCTAAATCGGCAATATGCTTAGGAACATCAACTACAATTTCTGTAACAGGTGCTTCAAGCTATATTTGGGATAATAGTATTGGAAATGTTACTAGCGCGACTGTAAGTCCAATAATTAACAAGAATTACAGCGTAACAGGAACAGATGTAAATGGATGTAAAAATAAATCTTCGGTTTTTGTTGTAGTAAATTCAATCCCAGGATCTGTAAGTGCAACTGGTGCAACAGCTTGTGAAGGTCTATCAGGGATATTAACTGTTACAGGTGCAACTGGAGCAATAAATTGGTATGATTCAAAATCGACAACAAGTATTGCTACTACACCATCAATTACAGTATTAGAAGCTGGTACTTATACCGTGGCACAATCAACAAATGGTTGCGAAGGTCCTAAAACATCAGTTCAGTTTGTTGTAAACAGTAAACCATCGCCAGTAACTATTCCTAACGTAACTATAAATGTTGGAGAAGCTATTCCTACATTTGATGCAGGTACAATAGTTACTTGGTACGATTTAAATAGAGTAAAAATTACTACTGCAGCAACTTACAAACCAACTACAATTTCTAACACATCTACATCTACAAATGCATTCTATGTTGATGTTACTTCATCTTCGAATTGTACGAGTGCTATGACTACATTTACTTTTGAAATTAAATCACAAAATTGCCCATCTGCACCTCAAGTTTCTGTAAATCCAATTTGTCAAGGCGAAACTGGAATTATAACTGCGGTTGGTACAAATCTTAAATGGTATAATGTAGCAACTGGAGGCACAGTATTAAGTACAGCAAATACATATTCGGTAAGTGCAGCTAATTCTTATTATGTAACTCAATCAAATGCATCATGCGAAAGCCAACGTGCTAAAATTGATGTTGTTGTAAATGCAAAAACAACTCTTACAATCACAGCTCCAGCTACTATGAAAACGAATGATAGCCCTGTGGTTATAACAGTAGATCCAATTGGTGGTATTTTAAGTGGAGGTGCAGGATTAAATGGTTCAGTATTTACTCCTAGTGTAAATCTTTTAGGAATTAATACAATAAACTATGAGTTTACTAATAGCGCTGGATGTAAATCAACAACATCTAAAATAATAAATGTATCTGATGGATCAGTTGATTTAAGTATTCTAATAGCATCAATTACAAGTACTAATGACTTGGTGCAAAATGCAATTTTAAACAGTAAAATTGGATCAGCAGTTGGTCAATATCCAAAAACAGCATTAGATATCTTAAATGCTGCAATCGGAGCTGCAATTCTTGTAAGAGATAATCCAAATTCATCTCAAACAGATGTTAATACTGCAAATACAACATTACAAAATGCAGTTACAGTATTTGGAAATAGTATAGTTAAGGTTGGAGATAAATCAACACTTACAACATTAATTCAAACAGCTCAAGGTAAAGCCGATAACTCAACAGTTGGTTCAGCAATAGGTAACTATCCTTCAAGTGCTAAAACAGATTTACTTGCAGCTATAACTACAGCAACTGCAGTTAAAAACGATCCTACAGCAACACAAGGAGCCGTAGATGCAGCTAAAACAGCTTTACAAACAGCAATTACTGCATTCGAAGCGACTAAAATTACTGCAATTATTGCAACAGGAATTAAATTCCCTTCAACAATAGGAACAGTGGTTGATCTTAAAATTGGTCAAAGCATAAAACTTACTTATGAGTTAATTCCAAGTAATGCAGTTACTCCTGACTTAGTTTGGACATCTTCTAATCCAAGTATTGTAAGTGTCGACCAAAATGGAAATGTTACAGCATTAGCATCTTCGGGATTTGCAACGATTACTGTTGCTTTCAAAAACGATCCTACAAAATATGCTAAAATTCCTGTAAACCTAAAAGTAGATATTTCAGAAATAGATGCAAACACTCCTTTAGTTGGACCAACAGTAACTTCGGATGTTGTTTATATTAAAAAGGCTGGATTAGTAAAATCTATAAAGGTAATTGCTTCTGATAGTAAAAAAGTAAAAGATATTTCATCGAAAGCTGATGTAGTTCTTTTAGATCTAACTGATTTAGCAAATGGAACATATTTCATTATACTTGAAATGGAAGATGGTTCAATAATTACTAAAAACATTATTAAACAATAATAATCTAAAATCACACTAAATGAGAGGGGAGAACGTTAAAGTCTCCCCTCTTTTTTTTACATTTACCTCAAAATTATAAGGTATGCGATTTAAGCTTATTATTCTATTTCTAGTTCTAACACTTTCTGTAAAAACAAATGCACAATTAAATGTCCCATACTATTTTAGAGAAGGTATAACCGATTTAACGAAATCGAATTTTAATTCAGCTCTTCAACGTTTCAATTCTATTATATTAATTAAACCAGAATCTTGGGAATCATATTACCTAAGAGGTGTTGCAAAATTCTACCTTAACGATTATTTAGGTGCTCGTTCCGATTTTGAAAAAGGCATTTCCATCAATCCATATTTTTCTGAACTTCATTTATATAACGGAATAACTTACCAAGTTTTCAATGATTTTTCATCAGCTCAAAAATGTTTTGATAAAGCTGCGATATACGACCCTATAAATCCAACAATTTATACGAGTCTTGGTTTGATTGAATTAAGTTTCGAACATTATAGCGAAGCCGAAAAACTATTTTCAAAAGCAATTACTTTAAACCCAGAATATCAAGACAGTTATTTTTTTAGAGCAGTTTGTTTTTCAAGTCAAAAGGAAACAGATAAAGCATTAGCCGATTTTAGTAAGGCAATTAATTTTAACAAATTTGATGATAGAATTTATATTTGGAGAGCTCGATTAAAAGCCGAGAATAAACAATTAAAAGAAGCCATAGAAGATTATAATTTAGCAATTAAAATAAATTCTGATAATGGATTAGCATATTATCAGCGATCGCTTGTTAAATACGACTTAAAGGATTTAAATGGTTCGATGGATGACTTAAACAAAGTAATAGAAATTAGTCCCGGTAATAGTTTAGCATACTTTAATAGAGCAATACTAAATAGCGAAATTGGAGCAAACAACAATGCCCTTGCTGATTACACAAAAGTAATTGAAATAAATAAAGATAATGTTGTTGCATGGTTTAACAGGGGAATTATGCGTCACCAAATGGGTGATTATAAAGGTGCAATTTCCGATTATACAAGAGCGATAGCGTTGTATGGTAATTTTTATTACGCTTATCTTAATAGAGCTGAAGCAAGATCAAAACTAAACGATATTCCAAATGCCAATTTAGATTTGATGAAAGCCAAAAAGATTAAAGAAATAAATAATGACAAATATGCTGATTCGACAAAGTTCAAGCAATTAATTAAATTCAATCAAGATTTTAAAAAGAATAGCGATTTGCTTGCTATAAATAAGATGTTTAATAAATCGAAAGAAGCCGCTCTCCTACCCCAATATTATATGGGTTATACTTGCGATAGTACATCAAAAAGATATTATTTCCCTTTTATTGATTTCTATAACAAACAAAACAAAACACAATTTAAACCTATTATTAATGAATGTAAAAGCAAAGATTCTACATTACTTTCGTTGTCAAAATCTATTGCTAATAAAGAAATAGCAATGTTTATGTCTGGTACATTCGAAGCTTCTACAGGAAATTTAAATACAGCCATATCGAAATTCGATAGTTTGATTCAAAAAAACGAAACAAATGTATTAGCATATTTTAATCGTGCTTGGGTAAAAACGTTAATGGTTGATATGGTAAAATCGTTCGATCAAATGCCACAAGAAGTTTCAATTTATAGCGACAATATAGATATTAAAGCAAAAGCAAATACTTCATCACAAAAAATATATTATGATTATTACAACGTTATTACTGATTATTCAAAGATTATTGATTTAGATAGCACATTTACTTTTGCATATTATAATCGCGCAAACATATATGTAAATCTCTATAAATATCCAGAAGCTTTAAAAGATTATTCGAAAGCAATTGATCAAAATCCAGAATTCAGTGAGGCATATTTTAATCGTGGATTGACATATATATATTTATCGGATACCGTAAATGCATGTATGGACTTGAGTAAATCGGGTGAGCTTGGAAATAAAGATTCTTACTTAATGATTAGAAAATTCTGTACGAAAGAGTAAAAATCGAGGTGTTAGGTGTTAATTTTTAATTCGATAAAGAAACATTCCCAACATTGTTAATCCAGCATTGACAACTAAAATTTCGTAACCAAAAGCATAACCAAACAATGCTTTAGAACTTAATGAGATTCCAAAGGCTACAGCAGGAGAAGCAACAGCTATAAAAGGAATAGCTTTATCATTAACGTTTAGCTTAGTAAAAAAGCCAAAAGCAAACATTCCTAAAAGCGGACCATAGGTGTAAGCGGCAATTGTAAAAAGAGCATCGATTATACTTTTATCATTAAGAGCTTTAAATAATAAAACTGTAATCAATAAAAGCACAGAGAAACCAAGATGCACTTTTTGTCGTGTTTTTTTTAACTGTTCTTCATTGGCCTTATCCTTACCAAGTATATCGAAGACATAAGATGTTGTAAGTGCTGTTAAAGCACTATCGGAACTGGCACAAGTTGATGCAATTAATCCGAGAAGAAAGACAACAGAAGCTATTAATGGTAAATATCCTCCAGTTGCAATAAACGGATAAACTTGATCGGTTGCAATTTTACCAGCATCTGTTAAAGGCAAAGAAATTCCTTTATTTTGAGCAAATAAATAGAGGAATACGCCCAAGCATAAAAACATAAAATTAACAACGACCATAATTACACTAAATACAAGCATATTCTTTTGTGCATCTTTGATATTCCTACAACTTAGATTTTTTTGCATTAAATCTTGATCTAAGCCTGTCATAGATACACAAATAAGGATTCCAGCTAGAAACTGTTTTACAAAATGAAGTTTATTACCAAGAAAATCGTTAAAGAAAAAGACTTTCGAGTATTGACTTTCGGAAATAGTTTTTGTTAAACCTTTAAAATCGAGATGTAATTCCGAAGCAATTACATACACCGTAATACCAACAGCAACGAGGAAAAATAATGTTTGTAAACTATCGGTCCAAATAATAGTTTTAATGCCTCCTTTATAGGTATAAACCCAAATAAACGCTATAGTAACAAACACGGTAACGGCAAAAGGTATATGCCAGGCATCGAATAAGGCTAACTGCAGAACAGATGCAGCTAAAAACAATCGAACGGCAGAACCAATAGTCCGTGAAAGAAGAAAAAACGCAGCTCCCGTTTTATAAGAATGCCCCCCAAAACGAACATCGAGATACGAATAAATTGATGTTAGTTTTAACTTATAATACATTGGCATTAGTACCGTTGCGATAATTATATAACCAACAAAATTACCAAGAATCATTTGCAAATAAGAAAAACCAGCATCGTGAACAAAACCTGGAACTGAGACGAAAGTAACACCCGAGATTGATGTACCAATCATTCCAAATGCAACCAAATACCATGGCGATTTATGATTTCCAATAAAAAATGCTTCGTTATTTGCACCTCGAGATGTTATCCACGAAACAAGCATTAATACAGCAAAATATCCTACTAAAATTGAAATTAATAAAACTGGATGCATTCGAAAAGTATTTTTGCAAACATAAACAAATTTTACCCGAATGCCATTGTTGTAAAACCATATTTTACAAAAGTTTCTTATCAATTTCTTAGTATTTTTGCCAACAATAAGTACATTTGATATTATATACTTGAACAAATGCAAAGCATTGAATTTTCTACACAAACTGGAACATATAAAACAGCATCGGTCGATGATGCAACTTTTAACAAAACGGGGAAATTTAGTTCGTTAATAAAAGGTTATAGAGTTGAAGATGGTAAAACAGTTATAATTAAACGAATTAAAAATAATGATTTAGTTGGTGATGATGTTTCGCTTAAACTTATTCGCGAAATACTTATAAATCTCCATACTTTACATTCAGCTATTTCTGAAACATACGATATGATAAGAACCGATGATGGGATTTTTATTATTCGTGAATTCGTAGAAGGAATAGATTTGAAAGCTATTATTCATGACAAAAAACTGGAATATTTTAGAACACCAGATTTTACGGCTAAAATTGGTGTACAAGCTTGTGATATATTAAAAGCTATACATAATCAAGCAATCATTCACCGAGATATTAAACCAGCGAATATATTAATTCAAAACAAAGAAGGAAGTAATGTTCCTGATTACTATAATCCCAATGTTCGACTTATAGATTTTGAATTAGCTCAATTACGAGGAATGAATATTTTTACCATGGCGAAAGTTCCAGTTGCGATGGGTTATTCTGCTCCCGAACAATTATTACGTTTTCCAAATCTAATTTGTCCTAGTTCCGATTTATTTGCACTTGCAATAACTCTTTTTGAATTTCTATCTGGCAAAACAGCTTTTCATCATTCAAATCCAGAACTATTGATGACGTTACAACTTAATCATCCAATTATAAAACATGTACGTATTCCTCACGAACTATTTGCAATAATGCATAAAGCAACATCGAAGCAATTATTTCAATTACCACCAAATAGATATTCAATGGAAGAGAAAGAATATATTTTGTCGAAAGGATTAGAAAATAGATTCCAATCGGCGGACGAACTGAAAGCCGCACTCGAAGGATTTTTGATGCATTATGATGCAATTCCACCTGCTAAGAATATTTTTGGTAAGATTAGAGCTTTTCTTCGCTAATAAGGGACAGGTGATAATTGAATAATAAGCAATTTTTAAAATATTATGAAATTTCTATCAACTCTACATAATCAATTTGTTTGTAACAATAAAACAATTCTACTAAAAGGAGTTGGACTTGGGAATTGGCTGAATCTCGAACATTTTATGTTTGGATTACCTGGAACAGACTCACAAATTCGACAAGCTATACTTGAAAGCTACGGCAAAGAAAAATACAATCAATTTTGGGATAAATATTATTCAGTTTATATTCAAGAAAAAGATATTGCTTATGTTCGCGACTGCGAAATGAATCATGTTCGAATAGCTGTTAATTACAAATTGTTTTATACCGATAGTTTTGAAAAGTCGGTTGCAATTCGAGAAATAGATAGAGTTCTTGAATATTGTAAAAAGTATAGTATTTGGGCAATAATAGATTTACATGCTGTACCAGGTGGACAAAATCCCGATTGGCATTCGGATAACGAGAGTGGCAAAGATTCGTTTTGGCAAGATGAGAAAGCAAAAGCTTCTATAATTGAACTCTGGGAAAAAATTGCTAACTATTATAAAGATGAATCGACAATAGGTGGATACGATTTAATTAACGAACCCTGTTATTTCGAAAAGGAAACCGATTCTTTACTTATTGATTTTTTTCGCAAATGCACTTCGGCGATTCGCTCTGTAGACAAAAAACATATAATCTTTTATTCGGGAAATGTTTATAGTCGCGATTTTACAATGTTTACCGAAAATCTTGACGAGAACTGTTCTTACACCTTTCACCTCTACCCTTTTCTTCAAATTGCAAATCATTTACAATCGGAAGAATTATTCGATAAATTATTAGAAAGCCTTGTACGTGATGTAAGTTTCGAACATCTAACAAAGGTACTCCAGAAACCATTGTGGTGTGGCGAAACCGGTCATCCGTTACATTTACCGCAAAGTTATAATTCATTACAGGAATTTATTTCAATTCTTAACAGTAAACATATATCATGGGCACTTTGGCCATTGAAAGATAAAGGTTCGATGGCAATGACGTTTCCTCAAAACGATTGTTCGTGGAATAGGCTGTGTAAAGAATTATCGAACAATTGGTCGTTTTGGGAAATATTTAACCAAGATAGTATGATATCGGCAATGCAAGAAACAGATAAAAGCATTTTTTATAATAGAATCGCAACAGAAACAACAATGGCTTGGCAAATTGTACGAAAAAATATGGTTTCAGTACCTTTTGAGAAATTTATTGGTGCGTTAGATGATTTTAAATTTGATACCTGTTCTGTGAATGCTGAATTGATTTGCAAGAAATAATGTTATTATATCAACAAAATTATTACACCGCTAGCACGGACTCAATGCTATTAACCAAAAATAGCAATTATTTCATTGAAAACAATTTCTATTCTTTTTATTTGGCTGGAAGACTGCTAGCGCGGACTTGTAGTCCGTGCTATGTAAAACATTCCATTCCTTTAAAACCTAATAAATCTATTTCTTCTAAAACCTTTTTTTCGTACAAAATAATAACAAAATACTTAGCACGGACTACAAGTCATTAGTGTTCGGAAGATTCAAAGTTACTAATATTTAGCACAATACAAATTATTTAATGGTTTTGATTTTTCTTGTTTTTGAAAAAGTCGTGTTATGAACATTTTTCTTT
>Ga0302288_1000070_pt1 | contig 90252 bp, 77 predicted proteins | sample III_Fen_N1_1_FD_194549 | JGI IMG/M metagenome (GOLD analysis project Ga0302288, IMG submission 194549) | Peat permafrost microbial communities from Stordalen Mire near Abisko, Sweden - III_Fen_N1_1 | ecosystem: Environmental > Terrestrial > Soil > Wetlands > Permafrost | place: Sweden: Abisko... | reverse complement strand
ATCGCTTGGCGCAACGCCTGGATTGACAACGACCAGTTAATCCGATTGGGTAAGAAATTAGATAAAACGGCATACGGCCAGTACCTGCTGTCCCTGATTGAAGGATAAGAGCTGACCACCATTCAATGTAACTATGAAACGAACCTATTTAGTGACCGGAGGCGCCGGCTTCATCGGAGCCAACTACGTAAAACACCTGCTTTCCACCTACGACGACGTACAACTGGTCGTACTGGACGCGTTGACCTATGCCGGCAATTACGGAACCATAGCCAACGATATTGATGGACAGCGCTGCGTGTTCGTCAAAGGCGATATTTGTGACCAACTAGTGGTCGCTTCCTTATTTGAACAGTATCCCATCAGCGTGGTGGTCAACTTTGCTGCCGAGAGCCATGTAGACCGCAGCATCGTAAACCCCAGACTTTTTCTGGAAACCAACATACTGGGAACGCAAAATTTAATGGATGTGGCCAGAGCCAGTTGGTCGACCGGCAAGGACGAGAATGGATACCCCACCTGGAAAGAAGGCGTCCGCTTCCATCAAGTGTCCACCGACGAAGTGTACGGCTCTTTGGGAGCCACCGGCTATTTTACCGAAACCACCCCGTTGGATCCGAGAAGTCCCTATTCAGCATCCAAAACATCAGCCGATCTGATTGTCAAAGCCTATAGCGAAACCTATAAATTTCCGGCCACAATAACCCGTTGTTCCAACAATTACGGGCCCTATCATTTTCCGGAGAAACTGATTCCCCTCATCATCAAGAATATACTGGAAGGAAAACCACTGCCGGTTTACGGCGACGGTACGAATGTCAGGGATTGGTTATACGTGGAAGACCACTGCAAGGCCATCGAATTGGTGATTCGCAAAGGAAAAGCCGGTGAGGTGTACAACATAGGAGGTCACAACGAAAAACAGAACATCGAAATTGTCAAATTGACCATCGACACCATCCGTCAATTGATGGAAAAGGAGCCTGAATACAGAAAGGCCCTGAAAACAGACATTTCCACCGTTTCCTACGGTCTGATTACCCATGTACAGGATCGCTTGGGGCACGACAAACGGTACGCCATCGATCCAGGCAAAATGAAGGCCGAACTGGGGTGGTACCCGGAAACCAACTTTGAACAAGGCATCGTAAAAACCATCCGTTGGTACTTGGAAAACCAAGAATGGGTGAATGAGGTGACATCAGGCGATTACCAGACCTATTACGAACGAATGTATACCCACCATTAACCATGCATTTTATTGAACAAGACATACCAGGCGTGTGGGTTATCGAACCCAAGGCTTATGCCGATCAGCGCGGCTATTTCATGGAATCTTACAAGGAAACCCTGTTTGAAGCACACATAGGCAAGGTGCATTTTATCCAAGACAACGAGTCAAAGTCAACTTTTGGCGTGCTCAGAGGCATGCATGCACAGGCCGGTGACGCCTCACAGGCTAAATTGGTACGCGTCATCATTGGATCCGTGCTGGATGTTGTGGTAGACGCGCGCAAGGGTTCTCCAACCTTTGGCCGACATGTGGTCGTTGAACTGTCTGAAGACAACAAACGGCAGTTGTTTGTACCGCGTGGGTTTTACCACGGTTTTCTGGTAACCAGTCCCGAAGCTGTATTTCAGTACAAAGTAGACAATACCTACCAACCTGCAACGGAAGTATCGCTCAATTATGCTGATCCGATTGTGGGCATTCAGTGGCCAATAAATAGTGAAAGACTGATTCTTTCACCGAAGGATGTGGTAGCACCTTTTCTAAAAGATGCCTATTCCTTTTAATGTACAACCTACGATAAGATGAAGAAACGTGTTTTTGTATCCGGTTGTTACGACCTGCTGCACAGCGGACACATTGCCTTTTTCAAGGAAGCAGCCGGTTACGGTGATGTGTATGTGGGGCTAGGATCGGATGCTACTGTTTCAGCCTTGAAAGGTCGAAGCACCGTAAACTCCGAACAGGAACGCCTGTACATGGTCAAATCGATACGGTACGTAAAGGATGCCTGGATCAATACCGGATCCGGCATCTTGGATTTTGAAGAGGACGTAAAGCGTTTCAAACCCGATGTATTTGTTGTAAACGAGGACGGCCATTCACCCGCCAAAGAAGACTTGTGTACGAAGTTGGGGATTGACTACCTAATTCTGGAACGTATTCCCGAAGCCGGTTTACCTGTACGTTCCACAACATCCATCCGTTCGGCCAATCTCTGTCAACTACCCTATAGATTAGATTTAGCAGGAACCTGGATTGACCAACCCTACGTATCGTGTCATGCCCCCGGATGGGCCATCACCATCTCCTTGGAGCCTACTATCGGGTTTATGGAACGGTGCGGCATGTCCACCTCCACACGCAACGCGGCCCGCAAATTATGGCCCCATCAACTACCCATGGATCATCCGGAAAAAGTAGCCGAGATGTTATTCCGGTATGAAAACGAGCCGGGACGATCAGAAATATCAGGCGCCCAGGATTCTATCGGCATCTGTATGCCGGGTTTGAACAGACATTACTACAACGGGAAATACTGGCCGGAACGCATCGAGTCCTGTCACGATGAAACCATTTTGAACTGGCTCGAAGAACACCTCTGCATGGTCTTACTATGGCCACGTGAACAAGGTTGCAACGTGTTGGAAAACAATTCAATTAATAAAGAGGGCGTCTTATCATTGACGCAAGCCGCTGAAACCTGTTGGGATGCTATTCTTCAAAAAGACCTGCAGGCCTTTGCCAATGCCTACAAAGCCTCGTTTGAAGCCCAGGTTTCCATGTTTCCGGCCATGATGACACCTGCTATTCAGGAAGTAATCGATCGGTACAAAGACAAGGTGTTGGCCTGGAAGATGGCCGGAGCAGGAGGGGGCGGTTACCTGGCATTTGTATGCGAAACGCCATTGAAAAATTCCATTCGACTGAAAATCAGAAGGAAAGGGTTATAAATCAACCTGCTAATTGAATACATCGAAAAATAACGAACTATGAAAATCGCTGTCATCGGTACCGGATATGTTGGATTGGTTTCTGGTGCCTGTTTTGCCGAAAACGGTACTGAAGTTGTCTGCATCGACGTGGACGAGAAAAAAATAGAGAACCTGAAAAAAGGCATTCTTCCCATTTATGAACCCGGACTTGAAGAAATGGTTCAACGAAACCACCAAGCCGGCAGGTTGCAATTTACAACAGACCTGGCAACCGTGCTTACCAGTCCGATTGAGGTGGTTTTCTGTGCGGTCGGTACACCGCAGGACGAAGACGGCAGCGCCGATTTGAAATACGTGGAAGCAGTTGCCAGAAGCGTTGGCCACTACATGACCGATTACCTGGTTTTTGTCACAAAAAGCACCGTTCCTGTTGGCACACATAAACTGGTAAAACGAGCCATCCAGGAAGAACTTGACAAGCGCCAATCGACATTGACGTTCGATGTGGCATCCAATCCTGAGTTTCTGAAAGAAGGAGCCGCCATTAAAGACTTCATGTCTCCCGACCGTGTTGTGGTGGGTGTGGAATCCGAAACAGCACAGTCACTGATGACCAAACTGTACCGTCCCTTTCTGCTGAATAACTTCAGAGTCATTTTCATGGACATTCTTTCGGCTGAAATGACCAAGTACGCAGCCAACGCCATGTTGGCCACCCGTATCAGTTTTATTAACGACATTGCCAATTTGTGCGAATTGGTCGGGGCCGATGTGAACATGGTCAGAAAAGGCATTGGTACCGATCCAAGAATCGGCAATAAATTCTTGTATGCCGGATTGGGATACGGTGGCAGTTGTTTTCCCAAGGATGTGAAAGCCTTGATAAAAACAGCCAGCGGATACGGCTACGACTTACGCATACTTAAGGCTGTTGAAGACGTGAACAACGACCAGAAACAGGTACTGTTCAATAAATTGAAGGCCTATTTCCAAAAAGAAGATGGCCATCAGTCGGGAAAGGAAGGCAAAGATATCTTGGCAGGTAAGACCATTGCCATTTGGGGGCTTGCTTTCAAAGCAGAAACCGATGACATGAGAGAAGCACCTTCATTGGTCATTATCAAACAATTACTTGATGCCGGTTGCACGGTCAAGGTATACGACCCGGTATCCATGGAAGAAGCGATGCGTTGCTTGGGAGACACCGTCATATACGCCAAAGACATTTATGATTCCGTTCTTGGGGCTGACGCCTTGCTGCTTATTACCGAGTGGAAGGAATTCCGTCTGCCCTCCTGGGCTGCCGTTAAAAAACTGATGAACCGACCTGTTCTTTTCGACGGTAGAAACATTTACGAGGAAAGCGACCTGATAGAAGCCGGTTTTGTCTACGAAAGCATAGGAAAGCGGGGATTAAACTGACCCGAACAGCCGCTTGATCAAATCGGGTCGGTTGAGCCGTCGTAAGCGGCGAACAATAAAGTCTCTCGATTCCGGCTTGTACCAGAAGAAATAGTCCCGTTGAGCCAGTTTTTCTTCGCGGGTTCGTGCTGTAAATACGGGCTTAAGCGTATACGGATTTAAACCCGTGTAGAACATCTCAGTTGCCAACGTCATAGGAGTCGGAGTGAAGTCTTGCACATGCTCCAGCATGAAATACATCCGCTTGGTCTCTGCTGCCAGTTCGGCCATATCAATCTCCGTACATCCCGGATGAGAGGAAATAAAGTAAGGAATCAACTGCTGCCTACCGCTTGTTGACCGCTTCATCCGTTCATCTTCAATGGATTCAAACAGGTCATTAAACTGCTTGAATAAAGAAAAGGAGGGCTTTCTCATGATAGTCAGGACATCGTCGGACACATGCTCGGGAGCAATTTTGAGCCTGCCGGATACATGGTTGACAATCAATTCACGGGTATATTCGTCTGCGTGGTTAGTGGCGACGCGACTCGTTTTGGACTGAAGGAGTAAATCGTAACGGATGCCACTTCCAATAATACTTTTCTTGATTCCCGGCAACGCATCGACAGCCCTGTATAGGTCAATCAATGGTTTATGATCGGTATTCAGATTGGAACAGATACCCGGATGAATGCACGACGGTCGTTTGCAGCGTTGGCAGATGGAATGGTCAAGGCCGCCCATTCGGTACATATTGGCCGATGGACCCCCCAAATCGCTTATGTAGCCTTTGAAATCGTCCATCTCTGTGATCTTGCCCACTTCCTTGAGCACCGAAGACAGGCTTCGACTGACGATGAACTTTCCTTGGTGCGCAGAAATGGTACAAAAAGCGCACCCACCAAAACAGCCCCGGTGAATGTTTACCGAATATTTGATCATCTCAAAGGCAGAAATGGGTTTGTCCTTGTACTTTGGGTGGGGCAGGCGGGTAAACGGTAATTCGTAGACGCTGTCCAACTCGTCTGACGTCATGGTCGGAAAAGGCGGATTGACCACAATTTCACTGTCACCTACGGCTTGAATCAGGGTATCAGCCTGCCACGTATTCGACATTTCCTCAATGTGTCTGAAATTGAGGGCCTGCTTGGCTTTATCGGCTAAACATTCCTCGTGAGCGTACAAGCGAAAAGTATCTTTTTCAACAGCAGATGGCTCTGATGCTGAGGGTTCCACGGTTAAAATTGGCCGAACGTAGGCTGTTTGTGGCAGATCCTTCATTTCCGCAATGGTTTCACCCAGATCAAGCCGACGACACAGTTCCATCAAGGGTTTTTCCCCCATCCCGTACACCAACAGGTCGGCGCCGCTTTCTACCAAGATGGAAGGCTTGAGGCTATCTGACCAATAATCGTACTGCGTCAATCGGCGCAGCGAGGCTTCAATGCCCCCAATCACGATGGGAACGTCGGGATACAGCCGCTTTAAAATCTTGGAATACGTCACCGTAGCATAGTCGGGTCTGGCTCCGGCTTTTCCCCCGGCCGTGTAAGCATCGTCCGAACGCAACCGCTTGTTGGCTGTATAATGATTGACCATAGAATCCATGCACCCGGCAGAAATGGCAAAAAACAAACGTGGACGACCCAACTTGGTGAAGTCCCTGAAGTCGCTCCTCCAATCCGGTTGAGGTACAATGGCTACCCTAAGTCCTTGCGCTTCCAACAGTCTACCCACCACAGCGGCACCAAATGAGGGATGATCCACATAGGCATCTCCGGAAAACAAGACCACGTCCACCTGATCCCATCCCCTGATTTCCAGCTCTTTCTTGGTTGTCGGGAGCCAATCGGTCAACCTGTATTCCTTTTTCATCTTGACGTCATTCTAAATCAATTACGGTGATTCCGGCACCACCAAATTGTATATGCTCATCGCGAAAGTCCTTAACAGACTGTACCGTCCCCAAGTATTGACGAATCAACTGTCGCAGCACACCTGTTCCTGTACCGTGAAGGATGCGCACGCGAGATACGCCCGTCATAATGGCGTCGTCGATATAGTACATAACCGCTTGAAGGGCTTCATCGCCACGCATACCCCTGACATCGATTTCCTGCTTAAACTGCAACTTTTTCTCGTGAACGTCTTCACTGGTACGGCGTCCCAAGGTGGTATACGGATTTGAATCGTTGCGTGGGGCAGGAGTAGCCGCTTCCAATTGATCCAACGCAACCGTAGTCTGAATCACGCCAAAGACAACCTTGGCCATTTTCCCTTTCAATTCTACAAGGGTACCAGTTACGTTTTGCCCTTTGATGCGTACCGTATCGTCTACAACAAGTGCTTTAACCGGTTTGATTTTTTCACTCTTTCGGGAGTTGGAATCTGATTCAGACACCTCTCTTTTCCTATTATCTTTACGTTTGATTTTCTGAATCTTACGTTCTATTTGTTCATCTGTTGCTTTAGACTTTTCGTCCAACGATTGTTTGAACGATTGCAGGTTTTTCCGAATTTCACGCGTCTCCATTGATGCAGCTTGGGCTTCCTTAATCTGTCGAATGGTCAACTCAATCGTTGCATTGGAATCTTCCAGCAACCGGTTTGCCTCTTGTTTTGCGTTGAGCAAAATTTCTTTACGCTGCTTCTTGAGCTCGCTCAATTCCTCCTCCAATTGAACGGCCAACTCCTCTGTCTTTTTCTCCTTCAGGCGTACAGTTTGTCGTTTGCTTTCCCAGTATCGTTTGTCTCTGCTAATGTCTTGCAGGTACTTGTCCAAATCAACAAAGTCACTGCCCACGCTATCAGTTGCCTCTTTGATCACATCTTCGGGCAGACCGATTTTTCTGGCAATCTCAACGGCAAACGAGCTGCCCGGACGGCCAATCTCCAAGGCAAACAGCGGACGCATTTCATGCCTGTCGTACAACATGGCCCCATTGATAACCCCTTCGTGGTCGTCGGCAAAATGCTTGAGGTTGCTGTAGTGGGTGGTAATGACCCCGTAAGCCATTTGGCGATTGAATCGATTCAAGCACGCTTCAGCAATAGCACCGCCAATCTTGGGCTCGGTTCCCGTTCCAAATTCATCAATCAACAAGAGGGTTCTTTCCTGAGAATACTTCAGGAAATACTTCATGTTCAACAAATGGGAACTATAGGTACTTAGGTCATTCTCAATAGATTGCTCATCACCAATATCAATAAAAAGGCGTTCGAAACAACCGGTTCTTGAACTGTCCTGCAGGGGAATCATCATGCCACATTGCAGCATGTACTGCAATAAGCCCACCGTCTTGAGGCAAACAGACTTACCACCCGCATTCGGTCCGGAAATAATGAGCAATCGCTGTTTATCGGTTAACGTGATGGAAAGCGGAATCACTTGTTTGTGTTGCTTTCGCAACGACAGATTCAACAAAGGATGGACAGCCTTCACCCATTCAAGACAGGGAATGTTGTCGAATCGAGGACGAATAGCCCCAATTTCTTTGGAAAAAGACGTCTTTGCGCGCAAAAAGTCCAATTCAGCCAACAACTGGTAGGAGAACTGCATCTCTATCACATACGGTCTGATTGCGTCGGTCAGCTGCATCAGAATCCGTATAATCTCCCGACGTTCCTCGTTTTCCAACTCACGGATGCGGTTGTTGGCTTCTACCAATTCGGCCGGTTCAATGTAAACCGTCTTTCCGGTAGCGGATTCATCGTGTACAATGCCTTTGATTTTTCGCTTAAACGCCGGTGAGATGGGTATGACCAAGCGGCCATCCCGCACACTGGGTGCTGTATCCTTGTCTACAAAGCCATCCTGCTGAGCCTGTCTGAGTATGTGCTGCAACCGTTTAGAAAGGCTGCTGACCGTTGTCCTCAGTTCCTGCCGTATGTTTCCCAAAAGTGGAGAGGCGCTGTCCAGTATCTCACCGGTTGGTGAGACCACGGCGTCAATCCGCTTGATACTATCAGGAAAAACAGGGGTACTTTTAGCCACCGCCGACAAACAAGGGTAGCTAGCCTCTATTTCTTCATTGGAGAAAAAATGGACCACTTGTATAATGGAGTAGAGAGATCGTCGCAGGTTGATGGCTTCCGTCTCATCCAACCAACTGCCTTCAACGCGTGCTTTTTTCAACGAAGGCCTGGCATCGTAAAAATAGCAGTCAGGCAGGTTTTCTGAACTCAACAAAAGGGTCTGATACTCCTGACTACGGTCGAGTTGCTCCCGAATGGCATCATAGTCACTGCTGAAGGCCATGGCGTCTACCCATTCCTGGCCCATGGAACTAAGGCAGGCTGCTTTCACGCGCTGCCTGACCTGGTCAAAACCTATTTTTTGCTCAAAATGCCCGGGATAGATCATTTATCAAGCAAAGATAAGGATTAATAACTGAGCCGTCAAAACCCTCATGAACATCGTCACGGGATAAACGATGGAATAGGCTACTGCAGATAATTCGTTGTTGCTGAACTGGTTCGAATAAGCCAATGCAAGAGGATCCGTCGTACTTCCGGCCATGTATGTGCAACAGAATCCTGCCACACCAAGTCCATAAACCAATCCATTTAGAACCTTATTTGTTAATCTTTTACAGCAAATAGAACAAACCTTGTTCCCCCAAAAAACCGCTTGAAATGACCCTTGTATGTGACCGCTAAAGTACATAAATATGCACTTTTAACTGGGTCTATGGCCTTCTAATACACAGTACGTTAACGTTTATTAACATCGTCAACTGCATTGATATGACTCTTACGAGTGGCAATGATTTTGATGTAAAAAAATAATAGCGGATATTTGTTTGGTCAACCATTTCATATCCATGAAAACAACTAAACCGACCTTTTGTACAATTTTTGTTTTACTGACTTTGTGCTTTTTCTCCTGCGGTAAACCCCAAGATAAAATCCGTGACAGCATTGACCTTTCAGGAAGATGGACCACTTCCCCCGACCCTGACAACGAGGGTATTTCACAAAACTGGTCGGTTAAAACGTTTTTAGAAGGTATTGATTTGCCGGGAAAACGCATAAATTCCGACGTTGGGCCTACCTGGTTTTCTAAAAAAGTGAGCATTCCCGAGTCGTGGAAAGACAAAAGCATTCAATTAATACTTGAACGGTCAAATTACACGATGGTTTGGGTGGACGGTCATTCAGCCGGTGAATCCCGCCTGATACTTGCGCCACAGCACTATGACCTTACACGTTGGTTGACTCCTGGAGACCACACCATTACCCTTCGAATTGACAAGTTGCAATCGGCTGGCTATGATGATGCTTCAGCCACTGCCAATACAGTGATGGGGGAATTGAAACTGGAAGCGGCTAGCTCAACACACCTATCATCCATGTGCGTAATACCCGACTTGAACGCAAAGAAGCTTCGTGTGAAGTTGCGCCTTACCAACCCACCCCAACAGGGAACAATAAACGTTAAGCTTTCGTTGCAGTACGTATTGGGTAATCTGAACGTAAAAGCAGCGTCAACCACCTACCGTGTTCAATCCGATTCGACAATTACGCTACAATACGACATCAAAGGACGAATGCCTCTGTGGGATGAATACAAGCAGCCCATGCTACGAATGACGGCGCAGATTTCAGATGAAAAGAACGCATGGAGCGATGCACAGTCCACCGTTTTTGGATTGAGGAAGTTTGAAGTAAAGGGAACGTCTTATGTTGTTAACAATTGTCTTGTTTTTCTACGAGGAAGCACTGTGTCCCGTTCTTTTTCCAAAACAGCACTCCCTAAAATGGATGTTGAAAGTTGGTTGGATCAATTCAAACGTCTTAAGGACTGCGGATTTAACCAGTGCCGCTTCGTTTCCTGGTGTCCACCGGAAGCTGCGTTCACAGCAGCCGACAAGATAGGCATCTACGTGCAAGTCGATTTACCAATTAACACCCAACCTGAGGAAGCTAAAGCCGTTTTGTCGGCCTATGGAAATCATCCTTCTTTTGTCTTGTTTTCATCCGGCAACATGAACTGGAAACAACTGTCTCCCAATGCCCGTTTGCTAACTTTTCCCATTTCAACTTTTTCAATCAGGCAGTATCCGTTTTATTCGTTGAAGAATTCATCGAAAGCGGCCGACAAAGAAGTCCTTCAAGCTTCCAAAAAGTTTGCAAACGTGTGTTACCGTGCCGACATCGAAACGGCCTTACGAACGCCGGGGCTGTCCGGATACCTCGTATCCGGTTTTTCATCATCGACTGAAGCAAACCCAGCTCTGTGGCGTTCATTCAATAACGATGTGGTTCCATTGTTGGCGTACGATAAGTACTGTTGGTCTCAAGCCGAAACCTTTGGAGCCGTGGTTGAAGTAGCTAATTTTTCCAAACAAACGTTGACGTCCACCGTTAAATGGACACTGCGACGGGAAAACGGAGAAGCGATTAAATCGGGCCGTGTATCTCGATCCTTGCTGAAGAACGGCAGGGTTTCAAACCTGGGAATCATCCACTTCTCGTTGGCTGAATTTGACAAACCCGTGAAACTGAACCTTTCAATTATAGTGGACAGCACCAATTACCGCAATGAGTACCCGTTGTGGGTCTATCCGACGGCAACACTCACTGTCCCAAAATCGGTGATGGTGTCTTCGTTGCTGAACAAAGCCGTCATGAACCAACTGGCAGCTGGAGGAAAGGTCTTGTTGTTGCCAACCATACGCAGCATCTATTCAAACAGCCTTCCCGGCAGTTTCTTTCCCGATGTGCCAGCAGTTGCAACATCTCCCGGAACGTTGGGATTGTTCATTCAATCCAAGCACCCGCTTTTTGCGAATTTCCCCACTGAATCGCACTCCAATTGGCAATGGATAAACATTGTCAACACCAGTCGGGCACTGAACCTGTCGCTGCTTGACTCGACGTACACGCCCATTGTTCGTGTCATCGATAATCCCAAACGAAACCTCCAATTGGGAATGATTTGTGAATTTAAGGTGGGAGCGGGGAGTCTACTCATTTGCACCTCCAAGTTGTTTGAAATCAGGGATAAACCGGAAGCTGTCCAGTTGTACAACAGCATGTTACAATACATGCAATCTGGTGATTTCAAGCCGGCTTACCAACTTGCTCCCGAGACGTTGAAGCGGATGGTTTCCTACTCAGTAACCACCTTCTAATAATCACTCCATGCAAAGCATGTAGCCGACACTTCGCATGGTGCGAATTTGCACGCGGCTGTCAGATGATAAGTACTTGCGCATGGAATAGATAAAGACGTCAAGCCGCTGTTGTGTAAAGTATTTTTCACCGCCCCAAATGGTTTCTGCTATTATTTCCTTGGAAACCAATCGGTTAATGTTTTTATATAGCAGTTCAAGCAGTGATGCTTCTCTCAACGACAAATTGATGATTCCTTCGGGCGTATCCAGGGTTTGTAATATCGTATTGAACTCAATGTCACCCATGATGATGATGTTTGAGGCCTCCTTCTTGGTAGAGGCAACCAGATCCATTCGACGCAACAAACCTTGAATGTAGGCATCCAACTCATCGGGAAGGAAGGGTTTCTTAATGTAATTGTCAATCCCGATGGCGTAGGCCTCCAATATAATCTTACTGGAAGACACACAGGTTTCCAGGATAATGGGTGTATCTTGGTCAATTTCTCGTACCTTGCGCACAAACTCAAGTCCTGACATAACTGGCATTTCAATATCTGAAACAATTACGTCGGGCTTGTAGGTTTTAAAGGCTTCCAATCCCTTCTGACCATTATTGACCCACATGACTTCGTACTCACCAATCAGCTCCATGCCTTCTTTAATGATGAAGCCCAACATGTCGTCGTCTTCTACCAACAATAACTTGATCATATTTTCGCCTAATTGGGTATTTCAATGATGAATTCGCTGCCTTGTCCTTCTTGGCTTTTTACAGTAATCTTCCCCTTATGTGCCTTGATCACCTTATTTACATAGTTCAGACCAATGCCAAAGCCGTCGATTCCTTTCCGCTCCACCTTGTCGCCGCGTTCAAAGTTATCAAAAATGTGCTTGATTTCTCGCTCACTCATGCCAAATCCGTTGTCCTTAACAGAAAGGTACAAGCTGTTGTTTTTCACACTGCAGGTTATATGGATGTCAATCGTGTCGTTTGAATACTTAATGGCGTTATCAATCAAATTGCTGAGTACGTTCTCCATCAACACCGGGTCAATAATGCCCATCACGCCTTCTGTTTCCGAAGCGGTAGAAAGGGTTAGGGCCTTTTGCCTGAAATTGCTGTTTCTAAACGTGTCTGCAATCTTTTCCACAAAGGGCAACACGTCCACCTGTTCAAGGTTGGGCACGATAGCGGCGTGTTCGGCTTTGGCCACCACTAAAATGCGTTCTACAGTTTTCAGCAATTTTGAACTTTGTTCCTTGCAGATTCTGTAATGAAGCTGTCTTGATTCCGGTTTATCTTCCAACTTGCCGGAAGCCAACATGGATGATGACATATAAATGCCGCTAATGGGCGTTTTCAATTCGTGCGTTAATGCGTGCGTGTAATCCTTGATAAAGCTGACAAAACGGTTTTCCCTTAGCATACTTTTTAGCTGAATCACCAAAATAACCCCAATTAAAATTACTAAGAACAGTGATACAATCATAATGAATTGAGCCTGCCGGATGATTGACCGCAAAGGGGCTTTCAACACCACCTCTACATACTGATTATCAATTACCTTATTGAATATGGTGTATTTGTCGGTTTCGTGAGCTTTCTTCACCGAGTCATTGACAATACTCATGCTGTACGATGGCTTAAAGCCTAGCTCCTTTTTAAGATTTTCAGCGTATAGGGTATCAAGGCGTGGAAGATTGGTAGGTTTACCTAATAAAATAAGGATTTCCTGAAGTTGGGTATTAATTTCATTAGATCCTGAAACCTTTCTTTTGTAACCAGTTTCACCATTACCTGCGTTTTTATTGTGTGCATTCACATTATTGATCCGCTCATAGATATGTTTTTCACTACTTGTTTGCAACGAAGTACGGCACTTGTTCATAATATCCAGCTCCATCAATGCATACGAATTCCTCAACCATGTGTATTGGAGAACTAGCAACAAAATAATGCCAAAAAAAGAAATAAAACGTATGGTCTTCGCTGAAATCATTTTATACTAATCAAGTAAAAACAAAGATAGAATAATTATCCTCGATTTGATGAAACTGCTTGAGACATTCTAACAATGATTCATGCAGATTTTAGTGACTACCTGATTCTAACAAAGGTATTTTAAGTCTTATTATTTGAAAACCACTAGAAATGGTCGGTTGACAGTTCATTTCCTAAGTTTATCTAAGATTCGGCTTAGGTTATCTCAGGTTATTTATGCAAATCATGAAGATAGCTTACTCTATATTTGTGACATCAACAACACACTTAAACAGTACAACAATGAAAACTGAATTAACACTCGCAAATGAATTTGGAATCTTCACATTTGAAACTTTGAAAAACGAAGAAATGAAACAAATCTCTGGTGGAGGAGATGAGGTATATATTGAATACGACCGAGTTACAGGAAATGTGAATATTATTGTACAACCTAAAAGGTAATAAGAAAAGCCATGGGACTAACAAACAATGACATTAACCGCTATTTAAATGCGGAGATGTTGTTTGGCAATGCATTTAGCCAACCAATATCGAATTTTTTGACCCTTTATGGGTCACCACCAACTGAAAACGATGAAACCGTATTCTATAAAAACATTTCGCGATTGATCAACGGGTCAAGAACCTATAAAGTTGTTCAGTTGTGATAGGTTGAATATGGATCGCATCTTTAACCTCTATTCCTACTGCCACCCTGTGAAGGGCTGCAAAAAGGCGGTATTGTGCGATCTTCAGCGAAATATCATTCAACCTATTCCATTAATCCTGTATGATTTTTTGGAACTTTCCAAAACAGGAACATATGGCGCCCTTACAAGTGGTATGTCACTACAAGAAAGGAACGCCATAGAAGTATATATTTCATTCCTTTATCATAATGAATTTGGCTACTTTACGCAGAAACCTATTGACGATTCGCTGATTGAATCGACACTAGTTGAAGATGATGCATTGATCAGCAATGCCATTATTGATTATGCTGCGACGTCTACACATTCACTGGAAGCCATTTTAGGTCAACTTAGTGTATTGGGATGTAAGGCGTTGGAAATTCGATTCTATTACCAACCGGCGATGTGTGATTTTATACGGGCGTTGGAAACTGCGTCCGCCTCCACCATCCAACAACTCGAAGTGTGTGTTGAAAAGAGTGTTGATTACAAGTTGGATGCGCTAATGGATCTAAAGAATCGATTTCCAAAGCTTTCAAAAATTACACTGAGTAATACCAATGAGAACGTGATTTACAAGCGAGATGGATTGGTCGTTATTTATTCGACCGAACTCATTCGCAGCGAATCCATGTGCGGTGTCACCGGTGATTTGTATTGCATAGCAGAGAACAAACTATTCTGGGAGTCAATGCATTATAATAATTGTCTCTATAAAAAAATCGCTGTCGACAAAGATGGGTACATTAAAAACTGCCCTTCCATGAAAGAACATTTTGGACACGTCTCTGAGACAACACTGACGAGTGTTGTTCATCAGGACGCGTTCAAAAAATTCTGGAATATTACCAAGGACAATATAGAAACGTGTTCTGAATGCGAACTCCGTTATGTCTGTCAAGACTGCAGGGCGTATACACAACAAGCAGACAATCCGTATTCGAAGCCATTGAAATGCAAATATGATCCTGCTCAGTAAGCACGGTCGTTTCATTTCTCACCTTTTTCTTATATTTGACGCTGCTAACGTTGAATGAACCCCTTTGTAGATGAAACCATTTCCACTGTACAGGCAATTAGACTCCATGGATTGCGGTCCAACCTGCCTTAGGATGATTGCCAAGTATTATGGAAAAAGTTACAGCCTTCAAACACTGAGGTCTCGTTCTGCATTTATCCGTACCGGCAGCAGCCTGTTGGGCTTAAGCGAGGCTGCAGAAAGTATTGGCTTTCGTACAACCGGTGTCAAAATAACCCTGGAACAATTGGTTAAACAGGCACCCCTTCCGTGTATTCTCCATTGGCGTCAACGCCATTTTGTGGTCTGCTATGCCGTTAAGAAAAAAAGAAAAGGGTATCGCATACACATAGCTGATCCTTCTGCCGGTTTTCTGACATTTTCAGAAGAGGAGCTGGAATCATCATGGTTGTCTACTTCCGACCAGGACGCTGACAAAGGCATTGCCCTGTTGTTGAAACCCGGACCCGATTTTGACAACACCGAAGACGAACCCCCTGTCAGATCGGGAGGTTTGTTGTCGTTGACTCGGTATTTCAAACCGTACCGAAAACATGTGACACAGGTCTTTATTGGCATGTTGGCCGTCAGCCTGTTGCAACTCATTTTTCCGTTCTTGACCCAGGCTCTGGTCGACATTGGCATTGGTGAAGGGAATATCGGATTTATCAAGTTGGTACTGGTGGCTCAGGTCGTTTTATTTATTTCGCGCTTATCCGTGGAGTTCATTCGAGGGTGGATATTGTTGCACATGAACACGCGGGTCAATATCTCATTGATCTCCGACTTCCTGACAAAAATCATGAAGTTGCCTCTGCGTTTTTTTGACACCAAATCGGTGGGCGATCTGTTGCAACGCATTGGCGATCATAAACGCATTGAGACCTTTCTCACAGGTAATTCCGTGAATCTACTGTTTTCCTTCGTCAACTTTTTTGTCTTTGCACTCGTACTGGCCTACTATCGGTGGAGCCTGTTGTTGTTGTTTGTGGCGGGCAATGCCCTGTATGTCGGCTATGTGCTGCTGTTTATGAAGTACAGACGCCAACTCGATCACAAGCGATTTGCCCAACTGTCGGAAGAACAAAGCAACTTGATTCAATTGATTACCGGAATGCCCGATATCAAGTTGGCAAACTGCGAGAAACAAAAACGGTGGCAATGGGAGCAAATACAGATTAAGCTGTTTGCCATCGGCATGAAAGGGCTTACCCTAGGGCAAATTCAACAAACCGGGTCGATCTTCTTCAGCCAACTCACCAACATCTTGATTACGTTTTTGGCGGCACAATCGGTGGTGAACGGAGATATCACCATTGGTATGATGATGTCTGTCACCTACATCATCGGTCAGCTGAGCGCACCCATCGATCAATTCCTCGGATTTGCCCAATCGTATCAGGACGCATCCATCAGTATGGAACGGCTCAATGAGGTGCACGGAAGGAAAGATGAAGAATCCCAAACCGACCATCAACTAACCGTGCTGCCCGACCAAAAAGACGTAACAATTGATCATGTGTACTTCAGTTATTCCGGAGCTGAACGAGATTTTGTATTGGAAGACGTACAGCTGAAGATTCCTGAAGGAAAGGTAACAGCCATCGTCGGTGCCAGTGGTAGTGGAAAAACCACCTTGGTCAAACTGTTGATGGGTTTTTACACACCCAATAAAGGTACCATTCGGGTTGGAAAAAGCGGGTTGGATACCATCAATCCCCATGTCTGGCGCGACAAGACCGGATCGGTGTTGCAAGATGGCTTTCTCTTTTCCGATTCAATAGCTGCGAACATTGCCTTGGGCGATGATGAGATAGATACTAAACGCTTGCATTATGCCGTTCATGTGGCCAATCTACAGGAAGTGATTGATGCGTTACCCATGGGCTATCTCACAAAAATCGGGATGGAAGGAAACGGATTGAGCCAAGGACAAAAGCAACGCATCCTGATAGCCAGAGCGGTGTATAAGAATCCTGAGTACGTGTTTTTTGATGAAGCAACCAATGCACTGGATGCCAGCAATGAGCGCATCATCATGGAACGGTTGTCAGACTTCTTTCAAAAAAAGACGATAGTCATAGTAGCGCACCGTTTAAGCACTGTCAGAGATGCCGATAACATCATTGTGTTGGAAAAGGGGCGTGTGGTGGAAAGCGGCACCCATGTTGAATTGACAGCCAAAAAAGGGTATTACTACAACTTGGTCAAGAACCAGTTGGAACTAGGGAACTGAACATGAGCGACAAGAAATTTCACAACCTTCACACCGAACAGGTGCAGGATATTTTGGGCGACATACCCGGTACATTGCTGCGTTGGGGAACTTCCGTCATTTTTGTTTTATTGGTTATTTTGTTGGTATTCTCGTGGTTTTTCAAGTATCCCGACATCCTAACGGCACCCATTACCATTAACATGGAACAATCTCCGGCCATAATCAAATCGAGGTCAACCGGAAAAATAATAGCACTTTTGGTTAAAAACCAACAATACGTAGTCCCTGGTACACCTTTGGCCGTGATAGAGAACGCAGCATCGTACACGGATGTTTTATGGCTGGATTCGTGTTTGCACACGTGGAATCCCGAAGTCGACACGCCCATCAATGGATTGGTCGTAGTAAGAGACACCATGCTTTCGTTGGGAACGCTACAAGACGCCTATGCCGAGTTGATTTCAACAATGGAAAAGTATGACCGATTTATCAAGGTCAAGTACTATCAACAAAAGATTGCCCTCAAGGCGGAACAGTTGCGTTCACGAAAATCGTATCACGCTGATATGTTGCAACAACGCTCTCTCTTGCGTGCGCAACAAGTTAACTCCGAAACTGTGTACAGAAGGGATTCTGCGTTGTTCAGAAAAGGGGTTAATTCGGAAGAAACGGTTGAAGGATCCAAAACAAACCTTCTGAAAATCAGACAATCGGTCAGTGCGCTGAACGCAACCATCAAAGAGGCAGAAATTGAATCAACCCTCATTCGAGAGAATGTACTGGATCTGGAACAGCAACAGCGGAATGAACAAAGTCAATATATCCTGGCGTTGAAATCATCTTATCAGAATTTGACCTCCAAGATGGAGGCATGGAAACAAGCCTATGTGCTGTCCAGTCCCATTGCCGGAATCGTCAACCTGATGGGGAATTGGAGCCTGAACCAAAATGTGGTTGATGGCGACATTGTGTTTACAGTATTACCAACCGGATTGACTCAACCTGTGGGTAAGGCGATGGTGCCATCAAATGGCTCGGGCAAGGTGCATCCGGGCCAAATTGTTCATGTCCATCTCAGCAATTTCCCCGATAAGGAATATGGCTTTGTAAAAGGAGTAGTTGGAAGCCTTTCTAAAGTTCCTTTATCGGATGGAACCTATGTGGCTGAAATTGTATTTCCCAAGGGTTTGAAAACCACGTATGCGTACTCCATTCCTGTTTCAGGGACACTGACCGGGTACGCCGACATTGTCACCGAAGATATCCGGTTACTGAAGCGAATTATCATGCCGGTGAAGCGTCTGTTAAACAGGCAAATGAATTGATTTATGCGGGAAGCACGATGGTGAATTCACTGCCTTCCATTACCTTACTGGTCACTTCAATATGACCTCCGTGGGCCTGAACTACCTGTTTGATAAAGCTTAATCCGATACCATAGCCAAACATACGCTTGCGTTCCAGTAAAGACCCTTGGTTGAAGTGTTCAAATATCGCTTCCAAATCGTTGGCCGGAATACCCATGCCATCGTCTTTGATTCCAATGTGAAGGGTGTTCTCTTTTTTATAAGCACTAATCGTAATTTTCACCGAATCGTATGAATACTTGATTGCATTATCCATCAGGTTATTTAATACATTACCCATCAATACCGTATCAATGGAAGCCGTTAAATCGTCTTGTTCACACAACACATTGATGTCTATTGGTTTGACATGAATGTTGTCATCCACAAATTTTCGGGAAATCTCTTGCAAATAGGGTTTTATCAATAGAGACTTCTTGTTGACAATCAATTCCGTTTGTTCTGTTTTAGCCACCGTTAAAATTCGGTCAATACTGTCCAATAGGTTCCGACTTTGATCCCTGCAAATGCGGAGGTAATCCTTTGATTTTTTTGTTTCAAGAGAATCACCTTGATCGTGCAGGATAGTGGAGGCTAAGTTGATACTGTTTAATGGTGATCGTAAGTCATGGGTTAGGGCATGGGTGTATTCTTTGATAAACCGGACAAAGCGGTTTTCTTGCAGAGCACTTTTAAGAAGGAAAATTAGTATGGATGTAATAAGTATAACAATTATTACAGAAGTCAGTAGCACATATTTAGCTTGGCTCAGTATTGTTAGTTTTGGATTGATTAGTTTAAGGTTGATATCTTGGCAAGAATTTAACTGTGTAGTTAATACGATTCTATTTTCTTTATTTTTTAAAGACCTTCTTTTATAAGTATATATTGACTCAAGTTGTTTTTCAACGAATTTTTCGTCTACATTTATTTCTTTAGATGGTAAAAGTCTATAATTGCAAGTATATAATGAATGTGTATTTTTCTTTCTTTTTGTTATATATATTTCAAAATTAGGAATATACCCACATTTTTCTTTAACAAGATTTGAATAAATTGTGTCAATTGTTTTGTAATTAAATTTTCCGTAATAAATTGTGTAAATATCGTACAATGCGATTGTTAGTTGATTGTTATTTTTAATTGTTTGCTGAACATTAATATATTTTGTATTTTTATTATCATTTTTATCATCAAAAAAAGCTTTCAAAATCGCCTCTTCAAAACTATCCATGCACTTATCCTTCAGGTTCTGTTCCGAAATTTTATAGGCGTTCTGCAACCATATAAATTGTAGCACCATCAACAACACAATGCCAAGTAAGCTAACGGAGAGAGCAATTCCACGGGTAATAACCTTCTTGCTTTTCATAGAAGTATGTTTATTGTTGTGCAAAAATAGCCATTAAAAGTGCATAAGCAACTGTTTTGTTAATAAATAATCACTATTTATGTATAAAACAATAACAAACCTAGCAATGACGGGGGATTCGCCAACCATGTTGTAAAGCTGCCGGGCATGCACTTTAGGAAATAATGTATAAAAAAACGAAGTCAATCAACAGCCCATTAGGAAGTGTGCTTCAAGATAATAGCCACCAATTCACGCCCAAACTGAGCAACCTTCTTGTCCCCAATACCCTTAATAAGCTTGAGTTGGGTTAGATTGGAGGGACGCAACACCGCAATATCAGTCAATGTTCGGGTAGAAATAATCTGATAATGCCTTATATTCAACCGCTTGGCTGACTGGTCGCGCCAGGATTTCAGGGCGATGTACAGGGAAGAAGAGGCCACATCAGACTCAGCATGGTGGATATCCTGTGTAGAAAACGAATTGGAAACACCCGAATGAACAGGCTTCTCGATGACCGACTTTGACCTAGCTGTGAGGTAATTGCTGACAGAAAAACCATCCTTGGCTGCTTCAAGACAAACCAACTTGCGGGAAATCTCGCGTTCCACCCGTTCAATCGAGTCGTTCAGTTGTTTCTTAACAGCCTTGTTGTCCGTTTCAACCAACAACGATTCCACAAAAACGTCATTGAGCTCATTGAGCGTACGAAAGAAATACCGGCACCCTTTTATCAGCCTATCTTGAAGAGCATCGTTACCCTCAACATGAGGATGCGCATCGAACAATCGCTTCAACTGAGGCTGAAAGGCCGTGGAAACTGCAAAAACTTCCTGACTGAAGCGTTGCTTCAGGTTCAAAAAACCGGTAAGCTGAAAGCCCACCAACACCTTCTCGTGTTCAATCAGCACTTTTTCCACCGCATCCAACAGCCGCCTCAAGCCGCTGTAGTCATTCAATTCAGCCAAGAGTTGAAATTCAAAGACACGCTTCAAATTTTCCAACAACAGCGAATCGGGTTTTTGCTCAGAAGCTTCAGTTAAAAACGTATGCACGTGTGCATCTGTGCGCAGGGACGATTGGCCTATGCGTGATTTCAGAATCATGCCTTCCAGTGAACGACAACGACTCAAGGCTACATATACCTGCCCATGAGCGAAGGCAGCACCGGCGTCGATATAGGCCTTTTCGAAGGTAAGCCCCTGGCTTTTGTGAATGGTAATGGCCCACGCCGGTTTAACCGGCAGTTGAATGAAGGTACCCAGCAACTGTTCAACAATTTCATCTGTTTTTTCGTCGAGGGAATAGGCATAATTGTGCCATTCAATGGGGCCGGTGATGATGGGCGTATCTTCTCCCGGGCATAATACGCTCACAAGACCATCCTCGATATCTACTACGGTACCGATTTTTCCGTTGTAGTACCGCTTTTCCTTGGAGGCGTCGTTTTTCACAAACATCACCTGAGCACCAGGTTTCAACAATAGCGAGGCCTCGTTCGGATAAATATAGGATGGAAAGTCGCCAGTGATTTCAGCCTGAAACAGAGTTCCGGGATGATCAATGCGAGCCATTTGATCGTTATTCAGCTGATTAGCTTGGTAGTTATGGGTGGTTAGCGTGATGTATCCGTCGCGTATTTCCAGATCCTCCCCAGGAAGGCATCGACTGTTCAATAAATCTAAAGCCTCTCTATCAAGCTGGTTATCGCGCACCTTGTTTAAAAGTTTGATAAAACGTTCATCGCTTTGTCGGTAAACATGCTCCAATTCAATGGTGATGAATCCCGATTTTTGAAGGGCTTTGCTGTCGAAGAAAAAAGGAGAGGGGTAAATGGCTTTCAGCAACTCCCAGTCTGAATCTTTCACCACGGGAGCCAACTGACACAAATCGCCGATCATCAGCAATTGAACACCACCAAACGGCAGATACTTGTTGCGGAAACGCCTGAGCACCTTATCCACCGCATCCAACAAATCTGCCCTGACCATGCTGATTTCGTCGATGACCAACAATTCCAAACTGCGGATGATGTTCACCTTCTCGCGGCTGAATCGATTGATGGCCTTGTTTTCAGGAGTAGTGAAGTTATCGGACGTCCTGTTCTCAAGTACCTGCGGGCCAAACGGCAGCTGGAAAAAAGAATGGAGGGTGACACCGCCGGCGTTGATGGCAGCGACACCGGTCGGAGCGGTCACGACCATGCGTTTTGGCAGGCTATCCTTCAACGAATGCAGAAACGTGGTCTTTCCCGTACCGGCTTTTCCCGTGAGAAAGATATGGACACCCGTTTGTTGTACAAATTCACGGGCCAAGATTAATGGATCATCTGAAGAAGGTGTCATGGACAACAAAGATAACCAGATTCACGTTTCAAACAAGATAAAAGACACCTCATTGTGTATATTTTGTGTAAATATAGCATAAATTAATCATATACACAGAAATCATCTACCTTTTTTTCGTAGTTTTGAACAAACGATTCAATACCATGATGCGATTTTTAGGTATCATACCAGCCAGGTATGCATCAACTCGATTCCCCGGAAAGCCACTAGCCGACATTGGAGGAAAAAGCATGATCCAACGTGTCTATGAACAAGTCAAACCCTGCCTGGACGAGGTCTGGGTAGCAACAGACGACAGCCGCATCGAGACCGCGGTCCGTGCGTTCGGAGGCAATGTGGTTATGACTTCCACCCACCATAAAAGTGGAACAGACCGTTGCCTGGAGGCCTCACGGCTTATTGGAGGCCATTACGATGTCGTAATCAACATTCAGGGAGACGAGCCATTTATTCAGTCTTCACAGATCGAGGCGTTGAAAGCATGCTTTACCGAAAAACCGGCCACCCGACTGGCCACCCTTGTGAAGAAATTCACCCCCAACGACGGGTGGGAGGCCTTGCAAAACCCCAATTCACCCAAGGTGGTACTCAACGAAGCCGGTGAGGCGCTGTATTTCAGCCGGTCCATTGTACCTTATCTGCGAGGAGTGGACCCCTCTCAGTGGCTGGCAAAAGGCCTTCACTTCAAACACATCGGCATTTACGCGTATCGACGGGAGACGCTGGAGGAAGTGGCCTCACTGCCGCCCTCTCCCTTGGAATTGACCGAATCATTGGAACAATTACGCTGGTTAGAAAACGGATATACGATACAGACCGCGCTGACTGACGTTGAAACGATAGCCGTCGATACCCCCGAAGATTTGATCCGTGTGCAAGCGTTGGCTGCGGGAAAGTAACTTGTACAACCATGGAAATCACCCGCATAACGCCACAGGCTTTCGACACCCACTTTCCCAACGCCACCTGTTTCAATCAGGCCGCCTTCAATCTGTTGAACAGTGACTTGTGTGACGACCTTCATTGCCTGCTTTTCGGCGATACCAAGGTTCGATTGGGCCTGATTGCCGGTCAACGGGGAAGCAGCCTGATGGCACCGTTTTCAGCACCATTCGGCGGTTTTTCCACGACCGATTCGAAGATTCGGATAACCTACATCGAAGAGGCTGTGACACTGCTGGAGAAATACGCCACCCAAACCGGAATCAACCGAATGGAGATGATCCTGCCTCCCTTGTTTTATGATACCGCTTTCCTGACAAAGGTCATGCAGGTACTTCACGAGCAGGGTTGGTCCATGCAGGATATTGACCTTAATTTTTACGTGGATTTAGTTTCCACCACGGAAGCCAACCATTTTGGTATGACGTACAGCGCCCGAAAACACCTAAAAAAAGCCTCGGCGCACCCTTTCCAGCTGAAAAAAGGTACCTCAGTAGATGACCTCTCGCTTGCCTACGACATCATTGCAGAAAACAGGTCAAGCAAAGGATATACATTATCGATGTCGAAAGACCGATTGATGGCTACTTCCGAAGTAGTCCACATGGATAGCTTTTTACTGGAATTGGAAGGGCAATATGTTGCTTCTGCCATCGTTTATCAGGTAACGCCGGCCATTCCCCAGGTGGTTTATTGGGGCGACATACCCGGCTTTGAACCGTTCCGAACAATGAATTTTCTGACAAAAGCTGTTATTGATACATACCGCAATGAGGGGTTCAAGATGCTCGACACAGGTACCGCTATGATAGAAAGCAGCCCAAACCATGGCTTGTGCGCCTTCAAGGAATCTATCGGTTGCGACATATTGCCGCGTTGCCGGTTTGTCAAGGAACTTAGGTGAAGAACAACTGTGAGGTATGCCGGAGAAAGCCAACGAAACTACGAATTTCCAACGTGAGGACACCCAATCGTACGGGCAGATAGCGAAGTCTGCCGGTATCTTTGCCGGTTCACAGGGTGTCAATATGGCGGCAGGCATCGTCCGTACCAAGGTGTTGGCACTCCTGTTGGGCCCTGCCGGTATCGGACTTGTTGGTTTGTACCAATCCGTGATTGACGTTGTCAAGTCCATCGCCAGCCTCGGGTTGAGCTTCAGCGCCGTCAAGGACATCGCTCAGGCCACCGCTTCCAACGATGAAAAGAAATTGGCCGAAACAGTAACGGTCACACGACGGTTGGTCTGGTGGACCAGCGCGCTCGGAACGGTGCTCATGTTGCTGTTTTCCAGGCCTATCAGCGAATACGTTTTTGAAGATCAACAACACGTATTGCCCATATGCCTGCTGTCATTCTGCGTGCTCACCGGTTTGATTTCCTCAGGCCAGATGGCCTTGCTTCAAGGGTCCCGTCGCCTGCTCGAAATGGCAAAGGCCTCCGTGTACGGAACCCTGATCGGCTTGGTTGTAGCCGTGACGCTTTATGCTTGGCTTGGAATCAACGGCATCGTCCCGGCTTTGATGGGATTGTCCGTGGTCAGCCTTGTTTTTTCCTGGTTCTTCACCCGTCACATTCGAGGATCTCAGGTAAGGATGACAATCCGGGAAATTGGATCGAAAGGCAGCGCCATGATCAAATTAGGCGTATCCTCCATGCTTTCCGGATTGGCGGCTACCTGCGCCATGATGCTCGTGAAAAGTTTCATTCTAAAGGAAACCCACCAGGAAGACATGGTGGGTCTGTATCAAGCCGTCTGGTCATTGTCGGCCATGTACATCGGAGCCTTGCTTTCGGCCATGTCAATGGATTATTACCCGCGGTTGTGTAGCCTTGAAAAAGATGAAAAAGCCATGGTGGCGTTTGCCAATCAACAAACACGCTTTGTCATGCTTGTCTCAACCCCTTTGGTTGTAGGGGTATTGCTCTTTTCTTCCCTTATTCTCCGACTTTTTTATTCGAGTTCCTTTCTGGCTGCCAACGACTTAATGCAACTGCAGATTCTGGGTACGTTCTTCAAACTGGCCATCTGGCCTGCGGCCTTCTTTTTACTGGCAAAAGGTAAAGGAGGACGGTTCCTGCTGTCGGAAGTTAGTTGGTACGTGGTGTATTACGCGGCAACAAGGCTATTATGGCCACAGTACGGACTGTTGGGGGCAGGCATTGCCTTTGTGCTGGCTTATGCCGTCTACTGCCCCTTAGTCGTGATGCTGGTGCGTCCGTTCTGCGCCATCAAACTGACACCGTCCAACGTACGGTTGCTGGCATTCTTAACCCTGATGACCATCGGTGTCTTTTTGGTGGTCTTTTTCCTGGAAGGGATGCTCAAATGGTCACTGGCATCTGCGCTGTGCTTAGCTGTGTGTATTGTCTGCCTGGTGGAACTGAACAAGATTGTACCGCTTGGTGTCGTGTTGAAAAAACTGCAACAATGGAAGAAACGATAAACTCGAACCATCAACCATTGGTTAGTATTTTGGTGGCCGCCTACAATCAAGAGGCCTATATTGCCAAAACGCTGGACAGCTTACTGGAACAGGTATGTCCCTTCGACTACGAAATTCTGGTGGGAGAGGACTGTTCCACCGACGCAACCAGAACCATTTGTTGTGAGTATGCCCAACGGTATCCGGAAAAGATTCGACTATTCTTAAATATTAATAATAAAGGACTTATACGTAATTACTTCGACCTTTTGATGAATGCAAAAGGAAGCTATTTGGCCGATTGCGGGGGTGACGATTACTGGATTTCAACCGACAAACTGCGCCATCAAGTAGAACTGCTTGAAGCCCATCCTGAAATCTCAATGGTTGGCAGCAACTGGCAGTGGCTGGACCAAGCCAGCGGTGACATACGTCCCAACCAACTGAAACTGGATGCAGACTGGTATCAGCCACACCGCTATGGGAAACAAGCCCTCGTCGATTACCTGAATCAACGCGACTTCCCCCATCTCGTACTTTCCACGGCTTGTTTTCGGGCTTCGGCAGTCAAAAAACTCATAGAGACCGCACCGGACAGGTTTACGGGCAACGACGTCGCTTGCGAAGACCTTCCCATCACGCTTGGACTACTTCAACAGGGCCCCATCTACCTACTGAAAGAGGATACGATGGTCTATCGGGTACTGGCCCGCTCCATGAGCCATGAGCACTCCAAATTTGAGCTACAAAAGGGCTTTACCAATAAGGTCTTGTGGCAAACGCTGGCTCTGGCTGCAGTAAGCGGAATCACCCCCAAGGAATTGGGGCCCTACCTGAAACGACAACTGCCCGATTTAGCCTACACGGGGTTTGTCACCGGCGACAGTGCGTGGCTTAACGAGCAACGGACGCGTCTCCAGCAACTGGGCATCCACTTGACACGTAAACAGCGCCTGATGGTGCTTCTGCTGTCTTCTCCGTGGAAACCCTGGGTTAAAAAACACGCATAAGTTCATGGAATCGGTCGCCATACTCTACATCGCCATCGGCAGTTACGAACGGTTTTGGATTCCGTTCCAGACTTCGTGTGAACGGTACTTCCTACCTGGTATGTCCAAGACGTACTTTGTATTTACCGATTCGAAACACATCAACAGCAGCGATAACATCTCGGTGACGCACGTCGCTGACGAAGGGTGGCCGGGCAATACCCTGCATCGCTTTCGGTTCTTCTTGCGTCAGGAAAACAACCTTTCGCCCTACACGTATTGCTTCTTTTTCAACGCCAACGCTTGCTTGCTCAAGCCCATCACAGCCGAAGAAGTGCTGCCCACACAGCAGGAAAACGAGTTGGTTGGATTGACATGGAGACCCTGTGGCAACGAATTCATCCACGATTTTCCCTACGAGAGGAACTCCTTGTCTACCGCCTTTATCGCCGCAAACGAAGGAACAGCCTATTATCAGGGAGGTTTTTTTGGCGGAAAGACGGCAGCTGTTATGCAGCTCATCCAAACCTTGAACAAACACATTGACCAAGATGAATCGCAGCAAATTACCGCCGTCAACAACGACGAGTCACACTTGAACCGCTATTTCCTCAACCATCCGCCCAAATGCCTTTCAGCTCAGTACGGTCGGCCTCAAGAATGGGAACAGCCTTCAGACCCGTCCATGATTTTCCTTCAAAAAGAACGCATACTGGGGCCCTGGGCACTGTATCGGCTGAAGGGTAAATCCATCGAATACGTGTTAAGAAGCGGCTACAGTACCGTCAAGCGCTATTTGAAGCAGTTGTTTAATGCCACACCCACTAATCCCTCGTAGTCATGTTGGTGGTCAAAGTTTCATCAGGCATGGGCAACCAATTGTTCCAGTACGTGTTTGCCCAGTACGTAAAGGCGCATTACCAGCAACCTGTCTACTTGGATTGCAGCCCGTTCACGTACCGCTATCCCGATAGAACCTGCCACTTGGACATTGTCAGCGATTTGCCGCAAACGCACGACAGGAGGCTCTACGACCAATACAAATCGGTGGTGTATCGTTTTACGAAGGCTTTGTTTGCCCTCAATCCAACAACCTTACGCATCACCGAGAAAAAATTGGTTTTTCCGCCCGACAACAAGTTGCTCTATTTCGATGGCTATTGGCAATCAGATTGTTACGCGAATGCTTTGGGGAACATACATGACCTGTTGCGACCGAAGGAAGCACAACCGGCAACCATTACCCGCTGGTTGGAATCCATTCAATCAACGCACGCCGTGTCGTTGCACGTACGAAGGGGAGATTACCTGTCGCATGCCTATAAATCGACGTATGCGGTGTGTGGGGCTGATTATTACGAAGCAGCCATTGAACAACTAACAACGAAGCTTGATGCCTTCAGGTTGTATGTCTTTTCCGATGAGCCGGAGTGGGTGAGGGCGAATATTCGTCTACCCGAAAACACCCAATTCATTGAAAACGAGGCCATCAATCCATGCTGGTATATTTACCTGATGGCCCATTGCAGGGATAATATCATTTCCAACAGTTCCTTCAGTTGGTGGGGAGCTTACCTGAATCAGCACCCCGATAAGCGGGTGATTGCCCCAAAACGGTGGACGCTGAACAGCGACCAGACCATCGCCCTTGATGCGTGGGAGAAACTATGACAAGCAGTCGGCTATACGCCAAAAGCCCCTTCCGTTGAGCTTCATATATAGATAGCTAATCCGTAATACAAGGGTGTAAAGTCGGTCGTTGAAGCCGTGAAGTTCATGTAACGCTTTTTGAACGTGCTGCCTGCTCATCACGCGTTGGCCTTCCTGCCACAGGTTGCCGGCGAGCACCGTCCGCTTGTAGCACAGTGCGCGTTGCAGGTGATGCCTTAATGATGCGTCCTCAACCGTCAGTATGCTGGTTTGAATCCTGTCCAAGGCCTGATCAACCCGCTTGACATCGGCAGCAAACGAATGTCCGCTTATGGAGGAAGCATGCACCTTGACCTCGTGAAAAGGCTTGCCGTTAATCCACGCTACGGTGTCTGCGTTCAGTAGCAACCGAAAGCCAAACTCCAAATCCTGCCAACGTGAAAGCGATTCATCCCACAGCCCGGCAGCTTTTACCAACGAGCGCTTCAGGCACATATTGTGCGTGGCCGCTACCGTGTCAATAAGCTGAGCGGCGGGATCGGCGGAAAATCGGTGGGGGCGCAAGGAGGTGCGGCCATCTGGAAAAACCAGTTGAAAAGGAAACACCAACATGTCCGGTGCATCTGCGTTTATCAATTGAGCGGCAATCCGGGCAAGACTGTCCGGGTACAAGGTGTCATCTGAATCGAAGAACAGCACGTATTCCCCGCTTGAAGCCTCAAATCCGGCGTTCCTGGCTCCGTTGGCCCCACCATTCGGCTGTGAAAGTACCTTAACGGAAAAGAAGGAGCTGTCCTGTTGAAGCCTGAATTGTTCACACATAGCCATTGAGCCATCGGTTGAACCATTGTCCACCAACACCACCTCAAGAGGCCTGTGCGTTTGGGCTGACAAGCTGTCCAAGGTGTACGGCAACAACGGTTCCCTGTTGAATACGGGTATAATAAGGGAAATCAGCGGCGCTTCCATGTTCATGACGGTAATGTGTCCAACAGTCGAAAGAAAAGGCCCTTGACATGCTTGGCACAGGTAATGTTCAGAAAGGGCAGGGGCAGTTCAAACCACTTCAGAAGCCAGCATTCCAACCATGATCCTTTCCGACGGACATCCAATGCAAAAGGCCCCATCACACGCTTAAGCACATCGATATTGTCGTTTCGTTGGTGTTTCGACCCTTTTTTGACAATCCGGACGAGGTTGCAATAGGCCACTTCGAGTATAAATTTTCGGCGGGAAAGTAGCAACGAATCGTGTTGATTCAACACACATTCTTCGAGAATGACCATCCAACTCTGAATGCTCTTGTCCGCCTGTGAGCGCATGATAGACCCCTCATTGACGAAATGAGAGTAGGTCGTTTCCTTGCAAAAGGCCATCGAATGTACGAAGGCAGCCGCCATGTATGTCCAATGCTCGTCTTCGTGCAAAAGACCTTCCTTAAATAACAAGTTATTGTCCATCAACCAGGTACGACGGATGAGTTTATTCCAACTGGTTACAGGAATCAACTTCCTTTCCAACAGCGACTTGCCTATCCATGCTTCGTCGCTGGAAAAGTCAGGCAGGCGTTGACGCAGTAGGTAACGTTGGTTATTGTCCGTGGAACCGATAATCTCAGATCCACCTTGCACCATATCGACATCGGGGAAACGGGTTGCCACCTGCATCAACCGTTCCAGGCTGTCAATCGGCAAGGCATCGTCTCCGTCCAAAAAAAACAAATAGTCCCCTTGAGCAGCAAGGATACCTGTGTTTCGGGCAGCAGAAAGCCCCACGTTCCTGTCGTGCAGAATTGTTCGAAAATGGATGGGGCCTGTGTGGTCTCTTAACCACGTTGCAGCGCGTTCTATACTGTCATCGTCTGAGGCATCATCAATCATAAGACATTCCACATCAGTGAAGGTCTGATGTGCAACAGAGGCGATACATCGCTCAATGTAAGCAGAGACTCTGAATACAGGTATGATGACGGAAACTTTCACGAGTTGGATTCCAGTTTAATCAATAAACAAAGGTACCCCAAGCGGTAAAAATCAAATAAAAATAAAGAGGGATGTCCGCCCATTAAATTTTTCTTCATCCAGGGGCGGAACAGCACAAATATCATTCGTAAAAGAGGATTCAGTTTGAATGTACTCACACGTGCAAAAATCCGGAATAAACGGACGCGATCGGCGAGTTGTTTGTCTTTGAAGACCGGATTGCTCAGGTATTTTCTGGCTGCCATCAGGCTCTTCTGCAAAAAGACGGCGTTGGTATCCAAGCCGACATGAATCAACGGATTGTCGATATAAAGGATGCTGATGCCGTTTTTGCTTAGTTCATGTCCAAGGATGGTGTCTTCATGCCCGTAATCCTTGACGGTTTCCTCAAACGGATACTTTAAGAGAATGTCCTTACGGATCAGGAATTGAAACGACAGCAACGATTGATACGGGTTCTCATTTCTGTGGGAGGCACTCACACATTCCCTATGTTTGCCGTACCACCACCTGAGCATGTGGTCCATATCGGGTACCGTTTCGCTATAAGCCAAGCCACCAATAATCACATCAGCCTGACCTATGTGATCCAAATACCGCTGGATGTACCCGCTGTCGGTTACAACGGCATCACAGTCTAACATCAGTAAAAAGGGGTACTTGGCCATGCCGGCCAACGTGTTGCGAGCCTTGGCGGCTCCGAAATGCTGGTTTTGTTCCACCAGCGTACAGCCAGAAACGTGATTGAGTTCACGATTCTCATCCAAAAACAAGCTGGAATTGTCATCCATGACGATAATCTCATAGTTGACAGCGGCAGCGGTGCATTGCGTGGCAAGGTCGTTGACAAGTTGCCTGCAATCGTAGTTTCGTTCAGGAATTAAAATGGAGATCATGGCGTGTAATATTTTTACAAATATAAAAAATCCGGGGATTGTACAGCGAACATCGATTGACAAGCTGATAAATAACCCGTACTTTTGTCTGTAAATACACCGTTTTATGCGATTGGTCGAGCATTGTTCCTTAAAAGACAAACACACCTTCCATTTGGATGTCAACACTCGGTATTGGGCTGAAGCCGCCGATGAGAAAGAGATTGCTTCTATCCTGTCAGACAGCCGATTTGCCGACATACCTATTTTCCCCATTGGTGCCGGCAGCAATTTGCTGTTCACCTCCGATTTCAACGGGCTCTTGCTTCACGTGGATATTCAGGGCATCGAACGAGTTCGTGAAGATGACCTATCGGTTGACGTGCGGGTGGGTGCCGGCGTTGTGTGGGACGACTTGGTTGAATGGGCCGTTGATCATAACCTGAGCGGCATTGAGAATCTCTCCGGAATCCCCGGTTGCGTAGGAGCAAGTCCTGTACAGAACATCGGCGCGTACGGAGCAGAAGTCAAGGACGTAATCCATATAGTAGAAGTTATGGACAGACAAACCCTTGAAATAAAGAAGTTTAAACAGGAAGAATGCCTATTTTCCTACCGGGACAGTATTTTTAAACATGCGTATAAAAACAGATTCATCGTTTGTTGGGTTGTCTATCGATTATCTAAAAAGTTTTGCCCCAACCTCAGTTACGGCGATTTGGGAACGCGTGTGCGCGAAAAAGGCGAAGTAACACTAGCATCAATACGCGATAATGTACTATTAATAAGAGAGTTAAAACTGCCTAATCCGGATGTCTTTGGTAATGCCGGCAGTTTTTTTATGAACCCCATTCTTTCTGTCGAGGAATACAAAACACTGAAAACGGATTTTCCCTCAATGCCGGGTTGGGAGCTTGGTGACGGGCGAATGAAAGTGCCTGCCGCTTGGTGCATCGAGCAAGCCGGATGGAAAGGCCGTGATCTGGGGGGGGCAGGGGTTCATCCCGGGCAGCCACTTGTACTCATTAACAAAGGAAGTGCCACTGCATCCGATATCCTGAAACTTGCGGAACACATCGAGATGGATGTGTTCAAAAAATTTGGCTTATCATTAAAGCCGGAAGTGTTGTATATCTAATTTACTGAGCATGAAAGTCACCTTTTTAGGAACCGGAACATCAACAGGAAATCCGCAATTATTGTGCAACTGCCCTGTCTGCCTATCCAAGGATTCAAAAGACAAACGGCTTAGGGCTTCCATTTTGATTGAATCCGAGTCTGCGACTGTTTTGGTCGACTGCGGACCCGATTTCAGGCAACAAGCCCTGCGAGCCGGTATTTCCCACATTGACGGTGTTGTGCTCACTCATGAACACTACGACCACGTTGGCGGATTGGACGATCTGCGACCCTATTGCACCTACGCTGAAATGCCTGTGTATACCTATCAACGGGTAATTGACCAACTGAAGGCGGCCATGCCCTACAGCTTTTCAGCTCATCCATACCCGGGAGTGCCCCTGTACAACATGCATGCCGTAGACAGTAAGCCCTTTACAGTAGGCGGTATGGTAATGACTCCCATCACGTTGCGGCATCATACGTTACCCGTGTTGGGTTTACGCATGGGTGACCTGGCTTATCTGACTGACTTCAACCACATCGAATCTGAAGAATTGGAGAAGTTGAAGGGTATCAAGGTGTTGATTATTGATGCGCTGAGAGCAGAGGAACACATCTCCCACAACTCCCTGCCGCAGGCATTGGCCGTAATTGAAGCCGTCAAACCCACATCGGCCTGGTTGATACACATGAGCCACGACATGGGTTTTCATCAGGAGGTGGATGCCATGCTGCCTCAAGGGGTAAGCCTATCCTGGGATGGTCTAGTTGTGACAATCTGAAAAAAAATTCAGGATGAGATGTATCGTCTTTTTTTTCGTATTTTTGTAAGCAGTCTTAACGTTTAAACTATTTTATCCGATGAAATTCATAGTCTCCAGTTCTGCCTTGCAAAGCCATCTGCAAGCCATTAGCCGTGTCATCAATTCCAAGAATACGCTACCGGTTCTGGAATGTTTCCATCTGCGGATTGAGGGTCTGAAACTGATTGCCACCGCTTCGGACACAGAAACGACGTTGGTTACCACCCTCGACCTGATTGAATCATCAGGAAACGGAACACTGGCCATTTCTTCCAAAACCCTGTTGGATTCCCTGCGTGAATTGTCCGAACAACCGCTGACCTTCAACATCAACGAGGCCAGTCTGGAAGTGACGGTGCTTTACCAAAACGGTAAGTACAAATTTGTGGCACAAAACGGCGACGAATTTCCCAGGCCGAAAGCACTCAGTGAAAACACCGACCAGTTAGAATTGCAGGCCTCTACGTTGCTTAGGGGCATCAATACAACCTTGTTTGCTTCTGCCGACGACGAGTTACGCCCGGTGATGAACGGTGTCGTATTGGACATTACCACCGATAGCCTCACCTTTGTGGCCTCTGATGCCCACAAACTGGTTCGGTTGTGTAACACCTCCATCAAGGGGGCCAAAGCTGCTACACTTATCATTCCCAAAAAACCGGCTACCCTGCTGAGAGCCATTCTTCCCAAAGAAACCGGTCAAGTACTCGTACAATTTGACGACAACAACGTTTCCTTCACCCTGTCAAACTACCAAATGGTTTGCCGGCTGGTGGAAGGCCGCTTCCCGAATTACAACGCCGTCATCCCCAAAAACAATCCCTATAAAGTCATCGTAGACAGAGTATCTTTCCTCAACACCCTAAAACGTGTGTCCATCTTTGCCAACCAATCTACCAGCCAGGTGAAGGTATCCATTTCCGCCAACAAGATGGAACTGACCACACAGGATATCGACTTTTCAACTTCGGCAGAAGAAACCATAGCCTGTCAGTATGAAGGCGATGTCATTAACATCGGATTTAAGTCTCAGTTCTTCATTGATATTGTCTCCAACTTGGAAACCCAGGAAATCGTGCTCGAATTGGCCGACCCATCCAGAGCCGGACTGTTCCTGCCATTGAACAACGAAGCCGATGAAGACCTGCTTATGTTGCTCATGCCCATGCTTATCAACGATTAATCGAGACCGGACAAATCATGCAACTAAACCTAAAGAACTGCTTGGTGTTTTTTGACCTGGAAACAACAGGAATCAATCCAAACTCAGACAGAATAGTAGAAATTTCCTACATCAAAGTACATCCGAACGGAAAGGAAGAAAGCAAGACGTACCGTGTAAACCCCGGCATCCCGATTCCTAAGGAGTCCTCCGACATACACCACATTACCGATGCTGACGTGGCCAATTGCCCTTCCTTCAAGGAAATCGGGCAAACGATAGCCAATGACATTGTAGGGTGTGACCTTGCCGGCTTCAACTCGAATCGTTTTGATATTCCTTTACTCGTGGAGGAATTCCTACGCCACGATGTTGATATTGATATAAGCCACCGCAAGTTGGTCGATGTACAAGTCATCTTCCACAAGATGGAACAACGAACATTAAGCGCTGCCTACAAGTTCTACTGCAACAAGGAATTGGAAGGTGCCCATGGGGCGGAAGCCGATGCGAAGGCCACCTATGAGGTGTTGAAAGCTCAGCTGGACCGCTATCCCGATTTGCAAAACGATGTCGCATCCCTCTCTGAATTTTCCATGCACAACCGAAACGTTGATTTTGCAGGCAAGATGGTATACAACGATGCCAATGTGGAAGTTTTTAACTTTGGCAAGTACAAGGACATTCCCGTTGAGGACGTATTGAAAAAAGACATGGGCTACTACGGTTGGATGATGAACGGGGATTTTTCCCTGAACACGAAAAATGTCCTGACCCGTATTCGTCTGCGTTCAGTAACCAAATAAACCATGTGGAAGGGTAAACGCGTATTACTGGGTATTTCAGGCGGTATAGCTGCCTACAAGACACCTGAATTGATTCGACTTTTTGTCAAAGCCGGTGCTGAAGTACGCGTAGTTGTCACCCGCAACGCCCTTTCCTTTGTCACACCGCTTACCCTCGAGACCGTTTCAAAAAACAGCCTCTTCAAGGATGTATTTGATGCCGTGGGTGAGTACAGTACCGAACACGTGGCCTTGGCCGATTGGGCCGATTTCTTTTTGATTGCACCGGCCACCGCCAACTGCATTGGAAAATTTGCCAACGGTATAGCGGATGACGCCCTGTCAACCACCTTTCTCGCGTTCGACAAACCCATTTTTATTGCGCCGGCTATGAACGTCCGCATGTACAAAAACGAGGCGGTGCAACGCAACCTGAAACGGCTGCAGGAAACAGGAGTCATGCTCATTGAACCCACAGAAGGCGAACTGGCGTGCGGTGTAACAGGAAAAGGCAGGATGGAAGAGCCTCAGGCCATTTTCAGCAGCATTAGTAAACGCATGGAGGAACCTTCCGTTTGGCAAGGAAAAACCATCCTGTTGACAGCAGGACCTACCTATGAACGCATCGACCCGGTTCGCTTCATCGGCAACTTTTCCACCGGAAAGATGGGTTTTGCCTTAGCTGAAGCCTGTGCAAAACGTGGCGCCAAGGTCATTTTGATCGCAGGCCCTGTGACACTCACCGCATCCTCAGCATCCATCCAACGCATCGATGTAGAATCGGCTCAGGAAATGTACGACGCTTGTACGTGTCATTTCCCCGAAGCCGACTTGAGCATCCTCTGCGCAGCGGTAGCCGATTTTACCCCGGAAACTCCCACCCATACCAAGACAAAACGCAAAGAAGCCAACTTGCAGGTGGTATTAAAACCAACCCTGGATATTGCCGCCGCGTTGGGACAACAAAAAAAACCAAACCAGATGCTGGTGGGATTTGCCCTTGAAACCGATCGAGAAGAAGACAATGCCTTGGAAAAGATGGAACGCAAGAATTTGGATTTCATCGTGTTGAACTCCTTGCGCAATCCGGGTGCAGGCTTTGGACACGACACCAATCAGGTTAGCATCTTCAGCCGGAAGGGATTCCGGTTTGATTTCCCATTGAAATCGAAGCAGGAAGTAGCCGAAGACATCCTTGACACCCTAAATGACGCGTTGGTTTAATCCTGACGCACACTGATTATGACAATAAGACGGTTGTTGATACTCGTTCTGCTCTTGAGCGGCATTGTGCGTACGATGGACGCTCAGGAATTTAACTGCCGTGTCCAGGTCAACACCCAACAAATCACAGGATCAGACAAAACCATCTACGAACGTTTCAGGACAACGGTGGAATCATTCATGAACACTCAAGCCTGGTCGAACCTGCAGCTTTCAAAAAACGAACGGCTTGATTGTACCCTACTGTTCCTATTCAAAACGAGAAATAGCAACACGTTCACCTGCGACTTCCAAGTTCAATTGCAACGACCTGTTTACGGATCAACACTGATGACCTCGCTACTGAACATGCGGGAAAATCTAACCTTCGACTACCAGGAAAACCAAACGCTGACCTTCAATCCAACGAACATCGACGGCAACCTCATCGCAACCCTGTCGTTTTGGTCGTACATCATGCTGGGACTTGATTTTGACAGTTTCTCAAAACTGGGAGGGACGCCCTTTTTTCAACGAGCCCAAGACATAGTCGGTCTGGCTCAGGGCAGTTATGGTGAACTGTGGAAAGCACAAGAAGATAAAAATCACTGGGGTTGGGTCAACGCCCTTACCAGCGAAAACCAACAGCCGATGAGGTTGTTGTCCTATACGTATCACAGGCTGGGCTTAGACGTCATGCACCAAGAACCTGAACAAGGAAGAACAGCCATTACGCAGGCGCTGAACCAGTTAAAACCAGTTCGCCAGGCAAAATCCGGCTCACCCTTGCTGGCCAATTTCATCGAAACCAAAGCTGACGAACTAATCAACATTTATTCAAAGGCCGAGATGGAAGAAAAACAACAGGTGTACACTTTGTTGAACGAAGTATTTCCGGCGTCAAGTAACCGACTTCAAGGAATCAAATCAAACAGATAACGATGTTGCAGCGCCTTACCATCGAACATTACGCGTTGATCGAACACCTGTCACTGGAGTTTGATGACGGCCTAACTGTGATCACAGGCGAGACCGGTGCCGGAAAATCCATCCTGCTAGGGGCCTTGTCATTGATACTCGGGCAGCGTACCGACCCAAAAGTCATCCGCGAGGGAGCAACCCGGTGTGTGGTGGAAGCAACATTCAACCTAACCTCGTGCGACCTGTCCAACTTTTTTGAAGAAAACGATCTCGAATACAACGAACCCACCTGCCTATTACGAAGAGAAGTGCATACCAACGGTAAAAGCCGCTCGTTTGTCAACGACTCGCCGGTATCCCTTTCCCTGCTTAAGGACCTGGCACTTCAGTTGATTGATATCCATTCGCAACATCAAAACCTGCTCATCGGAAAAGACAGTTTCCAGCTCAACGTACTCGATGCCGTTGTGAGTCAGCCAACCCTGTTGGAAACATTTCAATCGACCTTTCAACATTACAAGGCCCTCCAGTTGGAACTCAATACCCTGACAGAAAAGCTGGAACGTAGCAAATCGGAAGAAGACTACTTTCGTTTCCAACTCGATCAGTTGCAAACAGCAGCCCTGAAACCGGGCGAGATGGAGGCATTGAACACGGAGTCAACCTTGCTCACGCATGCCGAAGAAATAAAAGCCGGTCTTGGTAAGCTTCATTCCCTGCTGGATGATGATCAAAACGGCGTCTTAACACTCCTGCATCAATCGCTCACCGTCGCCGGTAACCTAAAACAGCATTATGAGCCGCTATCCGAACACGAAGACAGGATGCGCACTTCATACATCGATCTGAAAGATCTAACTGCCGAAGTAGGAGTGATGCTTCACGACGTGGAAGTAAACCCGGCTCGGCTTGACCAGGTAAACGAACGAATCAACTTGATTTACAGCCTTCAACAAAAGCACCATGCCGGTACGCTGGATGATTTGATTGCCCTGCGCGACCGTATCAGCGACCAACTGGCAGCCATCGAACGATCGGACGACGCGCTGAATGAACTCCATCAGGAGGTGGATGCCGCCCATAACAAGGCGTTGGAAGGAGCTGAGAAACTATCGCTTGCCAGAAAGGCCATGATGGCTCAACTGGGAGAACGCCTGACCATCTTATTGACTCAATTGGGTATGCCCAAGGCAAAACTGGAAGTATCCATGGTCAACAAACCCATGGATGCAACCGGCATGGACAACATCCGCTTCCTCTTTTCCGCCAACAAACAAAGCACCCTGCATCCCATTGAAGACATTGCCTCAGGGGGTGAAACATCGCGTATCATGCTCTGCATCAAATCAATCATTGCTGAAAGCATGAGCTTGTCAACCTTGGTCTTCGATGAAATCGATACCGGCATCTCTGGAGAAATTGCCCATCGCATGGGTGAAATTATGCAGGACATCGCCTCCAAGCGACAAGTCATCTGTATCACCCACCTGCCTCAAATCGCGGCAAAAGGAAAACGACATCTGAAAGTGTCGAAAATTGATACCTCAACCTCTACTCAAACTCAGGTGTCCTACCTCAAAGAGGATGACCGATTGATGGAAATAGCCCATATGCTCAGCGGCGCCAACGTAACTGAAGCCGCAGTGTTGAATGCCAAGAACCTCTTGGCAGAAAGTAAACAGTAAACGACAAACAAACATGTACAACCACAAATACCCCGTTCAGAACAAACCCAGTCAGGATTTCATTTTTGGCACCCGGGCTGTCATTGAAGCCCTTCATGCCGGAAAGGACATCGATAAAATCATCATTCGAAAAAACCTGGAATCAGAGTTGTCAACAGAATTGCTGGACTGCCTCAAAGGCAGCCTCATTCCGGTTCAACGCGTACCAATAGAAAAGCTCAACCGCATCACGATGAAGAATCATCAGGGTGTAATTGCCTTTTTATCGCCCATCACGTTTCAACACCTTGAAGACATTATTCCCGCCGTCTACGAAGAAGGAAAAACCCCCTTTTTCGTGTTATTGGACGGCGTAACCGACGTGCGCAACTTGGGAGCCATTGCCCGAACCTGCGATGCAGCCGGGGTGCAGGCCATGGTCGTTCCGGCCACTCATACGGCCGCCATCAATGCAGACGCCGTCAAAACATCAGCCGGGGCGTTGAATACGTTGACCGTTTGCCGTGAAGCCACCCTAAGAGAGGCCATCATGCTGTTGAAGCTTTCCGGCGTGCGCATCATTGCCGCCAGTGAAAAAGCCGAAGTTGAATACACGGCTGGCGACTATTCAGGCCCGATTGCTTTGGTCATGGGAGCGGAAGACACTGGAGTCGCTCCCGAACACCTCAAACTCTGTGATGAGTTGGTGAAAATACCCATGCACGGAAACATCGCCTCGTTGAATGTATCCGTAGCGGCAGGCATCTTGCTGTATGAAGCGCTAAAAAGCCGTTAACATGCTTGAGTTCCTAACGGATGTAGGCAAAAACACCTTGATGATCACGAGTTTTGTCGTCATCATCATGTTGTTCATCGAATTGCTGAATGTGTTTACCAAAGGGGCATGGGCTCATTGGCTGCAACACATGAAACCCCTGCAAGTCATCATTGCTTCTTTATTGGGGTTGATTCCCGGGTGCTTTGGCGGATTCGCTGTTGTTAGCTTGTGGACACACGGTGCCATTAGTATGGGCGCATTGGTCGCAGCCATGATTGCCGGGGTAGGCGATGAAGCGTTTGTCATGCTGGTGAGGATGCCGGGTCAAACCCTGTTACTCATGGGCATCCTTTTAATCGTAGCCGTTGGCGTTGGTCTCTTGGTCGACCAATTAAAGATTTCCATCAAATTGCCTCAGATGGAAAACCACCTGGTGGTTCACGAACATGAATCCATCCACCTGAAAGCCAACTTAAAAGCATGGCGTACAAATTTCCAGCCCGTATCCTTTACCCGCGTGCTGCTCATCACCGGTGTTTCGTTCATTCTCATTTCCTTGGCAATGGGCTACTTTGAACACGGCCACCACGAAACCACCGTCATACCCATCGATGAATCTTGGTTCAACAGCATCTTCCTTGTACTGGGCGCCATCGTACTGTTAACCTTTTTCATCGTAGATGATCATTTTTTGGAGGAACATCTATGGAAACACGTCATCCGCCAACACGTGCCAAAAATAGCGTTGTGGACATTTGCCGCCTTGTCCCTGATTCATTTCACCATGGAATCGGTGAACCTGCAGGAATGGGTACGCGACAACGCCTATTGGATGCTGCTGTTTGCTGTATTGGTCGGGCTGATTCCTGAGTCAGGGCCTCACTTGGTCTTTGTCACCCTATTCCTGAGCGGAAGCATACCCTTCAGTATTCTAATAGCCAATTCCATCACACAAGACGGTCACGCCTCGTTGCCCTTATTGGCCGAATCAAAACGAGGCTTCCTCACCGTAAAACTCATCAATGCCCTCGTCGGCCTGTTGGTAGGTGGAGTGGGGTTGTTGGCCGGATTTTAAAAACATCAACCTATGAAACAAATCATTTCCTCACCAAACGCACCCGCAGCCGTTGGCCCCTACAGCCAGGGCGTATGTGTTGGCAATCAATTGTTCCTTTCCGGACAAATTCCCATCAATCCGGCTACCGGAGCTGTTGAAACAACAACTATCCAAGGTCAGGCAAAGCAAGTGTTCGCGAACATAAAAGCCCTTGTTGAAGCTGCTGGTTTCACCATGGACGACATCGTGAAAACGACCGTCCTACTGGCCGACATGAGCCTGTTCGGAGCCATGAACGAAATCTACGCCGCCCAATTCAGCAACACGTTTCCGGCCAGATCAACTTTTGCTGTAAAAGAACTGCCCAAGCAAGTCTTAATTGAAATAGAAGTCATCGCTGTCAGAGGCTAACGCGCCTCCAACAACACGACATTTTCAACGTGTTGGGTATGGGGGAACATATCCACCGGTTGAACGCGTACCAAACGGTAGTTATCGTTCAGTAACGCCAAATCTCTGGCCTGCGTCGCAGGGTTGCAGCTCACATAGACAATCCGTTTGGGAGCAGCCAGTAAGATGGTCTTGACCACGTCTGTGTGCATGCCTGCCCGTGGGGGATCGGTCACAATCACGTCAGGATGACCGTGCTGAGCGATAAAGTCTTCCGTCAACACATCCTTCATATCACCGGCGATAAACACGGTGTTTTCCAGCTGGTTGAATGATGCATTGACACGCGCATCCTCAATGGCTTCAGGCACAAATTCGATGCCGATAACCTGCCTGCATGATTTGGCCAAAAATTGAGCGATGGTGCCCGTTCCCGTGTACAAGTCGTATACCAACTCATCACCGGTCAGTCCTGCAAAAGAGCGGACAACCTGGTATAAAACATAGGCCTGTTCTGAATTGGTTTGATAAAACGACTTTGGACCAATTTTGAAACGTAGGTCTTCCATAGATTCCAGCATGTAGTCACGTCCGCTATACAAACAGATTTCCTGATCGTATAGGGTATCATTGCCTTTTTCGTTGACGACGTAAAGTAGCGAGGTAATGCTAGGAAATTGCGTAGATAAGTGATTCATCAACGCTTCAATTTCCTCCTGCTGGTTCATGAAAAAAACAACAATCACCATGACTTCACCCGTACTCGTGGTACGAACGATGAGATTCCTCATGAGACCGTTCTGATCCCTGAGATTGAAAAACGAATAGGCATGTTCTTCACAAAAAGCCTTAACGGCCAATCTGATCTGGTTTGAAATCTCGTCTTGCAGCCAACATTCCTTGAGGTCCAATACTTTGTCGAATTTTCCCGGAATGTGAAAGCCCAGTGCATTTCTATCCACAATGGTCTCACCGGTAATCATTTCTTCCTGGCTCATCCAGCGAGCATTGGAAAAGGTATATTCGAGTTTGTTGCGGTAATGGCGAATACGCTCCGACCCAATAATGGGAAAGCAAGCATCACCTAACTTATTTTCTTCCAACACATTGACATTCGCCAGAGGTGGCAATTCCAGTTTGCCTATCCGTTCCAGGGAATCAAAAACCTGTTTTTGCTTGTATTTGAGCTGAGAGGCATAGGGGAGGTGCTGCCACTTACACCCACCACAGACCCCAAAATGTGCACAAAATGGGTCGGTTCTTTCGGTTGACAACGTTATAATCCGGGTAACATACCCTTCCGCATACTGCTGCTTTCTTTTAGTCAGTTGAATGTCTACTACGTCGCCGGGGGCAACAAAAGGCACAAAAATTACCCTATCGTCCACACGCGCCAACGCTTTTCCTTCAGCCGCCACGTCCGTGATGGTGACCGCTTCCAACAAGGGAAGCTGTTTTTTCTTTCTGTTCAAAACAATGATTGATTGATTGAAGTTATTTGGGTAACAATCCGTTACTCCGGGATACAAAAGTACGAATATTCCCGTTAATCTCTTACAAAGCAGGCTTCCTAAAAAAAGGAAAGCATGGTTTTCAAATTTGAAGGATATTGGTTACATTTGCGCAACGTAACTAGCAAAATCAATCATTTATTTGTAATTTAATACATTTACAGGATGACAACTAAGAGAGTTTATACTTTTGGCAACGGAAAGGCCGAGGGTAAAGCAACCATGAAAAACCTGCTTGGGGGAAAAGGAGCCAATCTGGCTGAGATGAACCTGATTGGTGTACCGGTACCTCCGGGTTTCACCATCACCACCGATGTGTGTTCTGAATATTTTGACCTGGGCAAGGAAAAAGTTGTTTCCTTGTTGGAGGGAGACGTGAAAGAAGCTATCATTGGTGTGGAAAAGCTGATGAAATCAACCTTCGGCGATGTAGAAAACCCCTTGCTGGTTTCTGTCCGTTCAGGTGCCAGAGCTTCGATGCCTGGCATGATGGACACCATCTTGAACCTTGGACTCAACGACGTTGTGGTTGAAGGTCTTGCCCGCAAGACAGGCAATCCCCGTTTTGCCTGGGATTCCTACCGTCGCTTTGTGCAAATGTACGGCGACGTAGTCCTCGGCATGAAGCCCGTCAACAAAAACGATACGGACCCGTTTGAAGTCATCATTGAAGAAATCAAGGAAGCCAAAGGTGTCAAACTCGATACCGAATTGGGAGTGGAAGACCTTAAGGAGATGGTTAAGCGCTTCAAGGCCGCTGTGAAAAAACAAACCGGCCACGACTTTCCGGAAAGTTCCTACGAACAACTATGGGGCGCCATCTGCTCTGTTTTTGATAGTTGGATGAACGATCGCGCCATCCTGTACAGAAAAATGGAAGGTATACCTTCCGAATGGGGCACTGCCGTCAGCGTACAAGCCATGGTGTTCGGAAACATGGGTGAAACCTCTGCCACAGGCGTCTGCTTCACCCGCGACGCAGCCACAGGCGAAGACATGTTCATCGGCGAATACCTCATCAACGCACAAGGCGAAGATGTGGTCGCAGGCATCCGCACCCCACAACAGATTACCAAGGAAGGTTCACAACGTTGGGCCAAACTGGCCGGTGTAAGCGAAGAAGAACGCGTTGCCAAATACCCCTCCATGGAAGAAGCCATGCCACCCATCTACAACGAATTGAATGCCCTTCAACAAAAACTGGAAGACCACTACAAAGACATGCAGGACATGGAGTTCACCGTCCAGGAAGGCAAGTTGTGGTTCCTTCAAACCCGTAACGGTAAACGTACCGGAGCAGCCATGGTTAAAATTGCCGTAGACATGTTGCGCCAAGGCATCATTGACGAAAAAACAGCCGTCTTGCGCATCGATGCCAATAAACTCGACGAGTTGCTGCATCCCGTGTTTGACAAGACAGCCATTAAAAACGCCAAAGTTATTGCCAAAGGGTTGGCCGCCTCTCCGGGCGCCGCTTCCGGCAAGATCGTATTCAACGCCGACGATGCAGCCGATTGGGCAGCAAAAGGAGAGAAAGTCATCATGGTTCGCATCGAGACTTCGCCCGAAGATTTGGCCGGTATGGCCGCAGCCAAAGGCATCCTCACCGCACGTGGTGGTATGACTTCACACGCTGCCGTTGTTGCGCGCGGTATGGGAAAATGCTGTGTTTCCGGAGCCGGCAGCCTCAAAATTGACTATGCCACAAAAACCATTGAAGTGGGAGACATCGTACTGAAAGAAGGAGATTCCATTTCCTTAAACGGTTCAACCGGTGACATCTACTTGGGAGGCGTTGCCACCATGGAAGCCGAAGTCGACAACGACTTTGCCGAACTGATGGCCTTGGCCGACAAATACACCCGCATGAGCGTCCGCACCAACGCCGACACCCCTCATGACGCAGAAGTTGCCCGAAAATTCGGTGCCAGGGGAATTGGCTTATGCCGCACCGAACACATGTTTTTTGAAGGTGAGAAAATCAAAGCCATGCGCGAGATGATTCTTTCCGAAAACGTTGAAGGTCGCCGAAAAGCGTTGGCAAAAATATTGCCGTACCAAAAAGCCGACTTCAAAGGCATCTTCAAAGTCATGCACGACCTTCCTGTGACTGTCCGCTTGCTGGATCCCCCCTTGCACGAATTTGTGCCTCACGAAGAAAGGGAACAAGCCATCTTGGCCGAGTCCATGGGTATCTCGCTAAAGACCATCCAACAACGTGTCAATGCACTCCACGAAGCCAACCCCATGTTGGGACACCGTGGTTGTCGTTTGGGCAATACCTATCCGGAAATCACCGAAATGCAGACACGTGCCATCTTGGGAGCCGCCTTGGAACTGCAGGCTGAAGGCATTGTCGCCATTCCTGAAATCATGGTTCCGCTCACCGGTATCTTGTATGAATTCCTCGAACAAGAAAAGATTATCCGTTCAACAGCCGAAACCCTGTTCGCTGAAACCGGACGCCGCATCGACTATAAGGTGGGTACGATGATCGAGATTCCCCGCGCCGCGTTGACCGCCAACCGCATCGCCACTGCTGCCGAGTTTTTCTCCTTCGGAACCAACGACTTGACCCAGATGACTTTCGGATACAGCCGTGACGACATCGCTTCGTTCCTCCCTATTTACCTGGAAAAGAAAATCCTGAAAACAGACCCCTTCCAAGTCCTCGACCAAAAAGGGGTGGGGCAACTCATCCAAATGGCTGTAGAAAAAGGCCGTTCCGTACGTCCCGAACTGAAGTGCGGCATTTGCGGTGAACACGGAGGAGAACCCTCATCCGTAGAATTCTGTCACAGAACAGGATTAAACTATGTGAGCTGTTCGCCGTTCCGCGTACCCATTGCCCGCATTGCCGCCGCACAAGCCGCGTTGCGTTGACCTAAAGAACGTTAGCAAAAAATACACTTATCACCGGGGCTGCTTCGAAAGAAACAGCCCCGATTTTTTCCGAAAACGCTTGCTTCCTACAAGTAATTTAACTAATATCGCACGATTAATACACTTATTTAAACATTCGTACGTGAAAAGCAAAGCATTCATCGACGAATTGGCCAAGCAGACAGGCATTTCTTCACAGGAAGCAACCAGACGTTCCAACCTGCTAGCCCAGTTGATTACCGATTTTTTACTTGAAGGTGACACGGTGTCTGTTCAAGGCTTTGGCACCTTTGAAATAAATAAACGAAAGGAACGCCTTTCGGTGAATCCGTCGACTGGTAAAACATGGCTGATTCCGCCCAAGTGGGTACCCGGATTCAAACCAGGACCTACATTAAAGGAAATAATCAAACAGTTGATGCCCTAAATTCATCAACAACCCGACATGGATAAGAAACGATTGCTTCAAGACTTGATTGACGGACTGACTGCTGCTGAAGAAGGGTTGAAGAAAAAAGAGGCCGAAGACTTCATCAGGCTCTATTTTGACACCATTCAACAAAACCTGCTCAACGACAAGGTGGTCAAAGTGAATGGACTTGGTACATTCAAGTTGATCGAGGTGGAGGCAAGAAACAGCGTCAATGTCAATACCGGTCAATCCGTTGTCATACCCAAACACCTAAAACTTTCTTTCCTACCAGAATCGAGTATTAAAGACGCCATCAACAAACCGTTTGCTGATTTTGAACCCATTGAGACCACCAACAACAAGATAGCAACAGACGAAACACCACGGAAAATTGAGGTACCCCAAACAATCCTTCCAGAAGAAGAAATAGTAGAAGAAAAAGAAGTAGAAGAAGTTGTAGTAGACCTACCATCCACCAAACCCATCAAGCAACCCGGCATTCAAGAAATGCTGGAAGAACTCACAGCTATAGAAAAACCCATGAAACCAGAAAATCCCCGCTGGCCCGTACGTACCATTTTGCTGGTCGTTGCAGGCATTTTATTCCTTGCCGGTCTTACCTATTGGTCGATTGAATCCAACCAATCGGCTAAAAAAGACATGACTGAAAAACTCAAACTGGTTGAAGCTTATAACCAAGAAGATACGCTTGGATTGACACAAGAATCGGTTCTTGTTGAAACCCCGGCAGCAACAGATACAGTGGTACCCGCACAAAAATCGACAAAGACGGAACCCCCCAAAACCACAATGACTCAGTCCCCGAAAGAAAAGAAACAACCATCAGTCACACCGGAAACTACAAAACCAACAACAAAAAGCAGCATTCCATCCACCGTAGTGATTGGTTCAGGAGACAGACTCACGTTACTTGCACAAAAATACTATGGACACAAGGTATTTTGGGTATATATCTATATGGAAAACAAGGCATCCATCAGCAACCCCAACAACGTACCCGTAGGAACAACGCTCAGGTTACCGGAAAAACATCCGACCATGATGGACCCGAACAACGCAGCATCCATTCAAAAAGCCGAAGAATTGCAAGATCGAATCATCAATCAACTGCAAACATCCCGTTCTAATTAAGGATCCTAAAAACTCGTGATCACTTAATCATTTTTAACGGCAAAGGGTTCGCAAATACTCCTTTGTACGCTATTTTTGCAGTCAACTAGTAAAAAACCTATTCACAATTAAAAATACCTATGTCATGAGCCAAACCGTAGACATTCGGGAATTGAATGAATTGATTGAACGAAAAAGCGCGTTCGTGGAAACCATCAACAGAGGGATGGACCAAGTGATTGTCGGGCAGAAGCACCTGCTAGAATCCCTGCTGATTGGCTTGCTGTCTGATGGACACATCTTGCTTGAAGGCGTTCCCGGTCTTGCCAAAACACTCGCCATCAAGAGTTTGTCCTCCTTAATCGATGCCAAATTCAGCCGCATTCAGTTCACCCCCGACTTACTGCCTGCCGATGTCGTCGGAACGATGATTTACAGCCAGAAAGACGAAATTTTTTCCGTAAAAAAAGGCCCCATCTTTGCAAACTTCATCCTTGCAGATGAAATCAACCGCGCTCCGGCCAAGGTACAGAGTGCCTTATTGGAGGCTATGCAGGAACGCCAAGTGACCATCAGCAACCAGACCTATGAATTAGACGCCCCCTTCCTGGTCATGGCCACCCAAAATCCGATCGAGCAGGAGGGAACCTACCCCTTGCCCGAAGCCCAGGTAGACCGCTTCATGATGAAGGTTATCATCGGATACCCCAAAAAGGACGAAGAAATCAAAATAATCCGCCAAAACATCGGCGAAGCGAAACCGAAAATCGAACCGCTACTGAATCCTTCCGACATCCTAGATGCCCGCAAGGTGGTTCGTCAGGTTTATATGGACGAGAAAATCGAACAGTATATTGTGGACATCGTTTTCGCAACCCGCTACCCGGACGAATATGGCTTGAAAAACCTCAAGGATATGATTTCGTTTGGCGGATCTCCACGCGCCTCCATCAACTTGGCACTGGCAGCTCGCTCGTACGCATTCATCAGACGTAGGGGGTATGTCATTCCGGAAGACGTGCGCGCCATCTGTCACGACGTATTGCGTCACCGTATCGGTCTCAGCTATGAAGCCGAAGCCAACAACCTAACCAGCGAGGAAATCATCAGTGAGATTCTCAACGCCGTTGAGGTACCCTAATTAACGGTATATGGAGACCAGTGAACTGTTAAAACGAGTACGAAAAATTGAAATCAAGACGCGAGGCCTGTCCAGCAATATTTTTGCCGGACAATACCATACCGCGTTCAAGGGAAGAGGCATGGCTTTTTCAGAAGTCAGAGAGTACCAATATGGTGATGACATCCGCAACCTGGACTGGAACGTAACAGCCCGCTTCAATCATCCCTACATCAAAGTATTCGAAGAGGAACGGGAAATGACGGTCATGCTGTTGGTCGATGTGTCCGGTAGCCGTGAATTCGGTACCCGGAATCAACTCAAAAAACACGTCTTGGCTGAAATTGCCGCAACGCTGGCCTATTCCGCCATCCAAAATAACGACAAGATCGGCGTCATCTTTTTTTCCGACAAACTGGAGAAGTTTATTCCTCCACAAAAAGGAAGAAAGCACATTCTGTACATCATCCGGGAACTGATTGAATTTCATCCGAAACAAACAGGAACCAACCTATCTGAAGCACTCAAATATCTGACCAGCATCATCAAAAAGCGTTGTACCGCCTTTATATTATCCGACTTCATTGATGAAAAGGACTTTCAAACCGACCTGACCATTGCCAACCGTAAACACGACCTTGTTGCCATTCAGCTTTATGACAAGCGGGAAACGCTCTTGCCTTCGGTAGGCCTGATGACAGTAAGAGATGCAGAAAACGGCAACGAATGGCAAGTAGACACCTCTTCCAAAGAAGTACGACAAGCCTATCAAAAATGGTGGTTAGACCAACAAACCCGTTTGCAGGAAAACTTCCGGAAAAGCAAAGTGGATTTCATGTCCATTTCAACCGAAGATGACTACGTGAAGGCTTTGATCAATTTATTTAACCTTCGTAGCTAAACACAATCATTGACAATCGATTAACCATGATTATGACGCAAAGAATCGCACAACGCCTATTCCTTATGGTCGTGACCGGAATTCCGTGGATGGCATTCTCACAATCCATTACGGTAAAGGCCTCCATCGATTCGTCCACCATGGCCATTGGTCAACAGTGCAAACTGCACCTCACGTTGACAGGCCCTTCCTCGAAAACCTACATCTTACCCTCATTTTCAGGAGACACCATTGTAACCGGCATTGAAGTAATCAAACGCAACCGCGTTGACACCGCGAAATTAGACAACGGATATGTACAGTACAAGGCCGATTACGTAATCACCTCCTTCGAAAAAGGATTGTACTACATTCCACCCATCCACATTTGTGCCGGATCTGATACCATATCCAGCAACGAGTTGTCCTTAAACATCGTCACATTCGACGTAGACACGACCAATTACAAGTTATTCGACATCAAGCCTGTTCAAAAAGCACCTTTTGTGCTGTATGACTACCTGCTGCCCCTACAACTCCTGTTTCTGCTAATTGGCCTAATCTACCTAGCCTGGTGGTTGAATCGTCGTCGCAGACTCCGCCGTAACAAAACAGAAGAGATCGATCCGTTCTCGCTGTTACCACCCCATGTGGCAGCCATCATGGAACTGGACAAACTTAAAACCGAAAAACCCTGGGTATTCGGTCGCAGTAAGGAATACTACATCCGTTTGTCGGAAGTGTTGCGCAAGTATATACAGCGTCGCTTTCAAATCAACGCACAGGAAATGACCACGAGCGAGATATTGGAGCTCTTTTACCGGGATAAGGAGACCCATTCCGTGTACCAAAACCTCAAGCAGATTCTTTCGCTCTCCGATTTGGTAAAATTCGCCAAATTGACCCCTGTAGAAAATGAAAACGAATTGAGCCTAATGAATGCTTATTTATTTGTCAATCAAACAAAAGCAGAAGAAACTCAACCTGTCGAAGAAAAGATGGAGACGATGCAGGAACAAGAAAAACCGGAAGTTGACCCAAGTGACACCGCCAATCAACCGGATGATTACGTGAAAAAGTACCTACCAAAATGATACTAGCGAACCCTTCTTATCTATTCTTGTTACTCCTGATCATACCTCTCACCGTATGGTATGTCATCAGACACAAGAAGCAACACGTCACTATACAGGTTTCCAATACCTTTGCTGTTGCAACGGCCAAAAAAACCTGGAAAACGAAACTGGAGCACCTTCCATTCATCCTGCGCATGCTGGTGTACACCCTTGTCGTTGTGGTGTTAGCCAGACCGCAGTCTACCAATAGTTGGGAAAATGTGACGACGGAAGGCATCGACATCATCATGACGCTCGATGTTTCCAGCAGTATGTTGGCTGAAGACCTCAAACCCAACCGGTTGGAAGCGGCCAAGAAAGTAGCCTCTACCTTTATAGCAGGCAGACCGAACGACAACATCGGCTTGGTGGTTTTCTCGGCAGAAAGTTTCACCCAATGCCCGCTGACAACCGACCATGCTGTCCTGATGAACCTATTCAACGGCATTAAAAGCGGAATCATCGAAGATGGTACTGCCATCGGACTCGGTTTAGCGAATGCCATCAACAGAATCAAGGACTCACAAGCCAAATCAAGGGTTATCATTCTGTTGACCGATGGCACGAATAATAGGGGAGACATTGATCCAATCTCGGCCGCTGAAATTGCCAAAACCTTCGGCATAAGGGTCTACACCATCGGCATCGGAACAAAAGGAAAGGCACCCTATCCCTTCCAAACTGCCTACGGCGTGCAATACCAGAACATCGACGTGGTCATCGACGAAGAACCCTTGCGCCAAATAGCATCCATCACAGGTGGTGAATACTACAGAGCAACCTCCAACAGCAGCCTGAAGCAAATCTATACCCAAATTGACAAGCTGGAAAAAACAAAATTCAACGTTCATGAGTACAGCAAGAAAAACGAGGAATACCGTGTGTTCGCCCTGCTTGCCTTCGTCTTGCTGATGTTGGAAATTCTTTTGCGAAATACCGTATTGAGGCGTTTACCCTAAACATATCAACCATGTTTCGATTCTCGAACCCGGAATACCTCTTATTATTGACCACCGTCCCCTTACTGGTGTTGCTGCTGCTGGTTATCCGAAAACGGCAGCGCAAACGCCTGCGTGAGTATGGCGACCCTGAACTATTGTATAACCTAATGCCCGACCTATCCAAAAGACGTCCCGTCCTAAAGGCCATACTTCAGCTCACCGCCATCACGGTCTGCCTCTTTATGATAGCCGGTCCGCAATTTGGTTCCAAAAAGGGAAAGACAATCCGACAAGGAGCCGAATTCATGATAGCCCTTGACGTGTCGAATTCCATGATGGCAGAAGACATCACACCCAACCGATTGAGCAAATCCAAACAGCTCATTTCCAAATTGGTTGACAAAATGAGCAACGACAAAATAGGCATGGTCATCTTTGCCGGCGATGCCTTCACTCAATTGCCCATCACCAGCGACTATGTTTCGGCTAAACTTTTTATGAACTCCATCTCGCCCGATTTAATCAAGAACCAAGGAACAGCCATAGGCGAAGCTATTGACCAGTGTGTCCGTTCGTTTGGTCCAAAAACAAAAGCGGAACGAGCCATCATTATCATCACCGATGGAGAAAACTTCGAGGACAATGCCATAGAAAGTGCCAAAGCAGCAGCTAAGGAAGGCATCGCAATTCATGTAGTCGGTATGGGCGATCTGAACGGAGCCCCCATACCAACAGGAAACGGTTCCGATTTCAGGAAAGACAAAAACGGCAACGTAATCATCACTAAATTGAACGAAGCCATGTGCCGTGACATTGCAGCAGCCGGAAAAGGAATATATGTCCGCTCCGATAACGCCAATGCCGCCTTGCGTGTACTGACGAAAGAGTTTGACACCATGACCAAAGCCAACATCGAAGGTTCAGTTTACAGCCAATACGACGAACAATTTCAGGCATTGGCTTGGATCCTCCTCGTTATCTTGGTTGTCGACTTGCTGATTGTCAACCGAAAAAGCCCGTTGTTTCGACACATAAAACTCTTTTAACCATGTTGCGAAGCCACCACTTACTATTCTTCCTGCTGTCAATCACATTGCTGATGACACCCTCTATTTCCACCTATGCCCAAAAAGCAGAACGCAAAAACATCCGCAAAGGCAACAACGTGTATAAAAAGGAAAAATACACCGAGGCAGAAATTGCCTACCTGAAAGCCCTCGAAGTCAACCCCAAATCGCTGATCGCCACCTACAACCTTGGCAACGCACTGTTCAAGCAGAAGAAAACCCAGCAGGCGCTGGAAAAGTACCAGCTTGCTTATAGCCAAGAAAAAGATCCAAACAAAAAAGCAGCCATTACCCACAACGCGGCCAATGCCTACATGGACCTTAACGATTATAACAACGCCGTCTCCTTTTACAAAGAATCCCTTCGCTTGAACCCAACCGACGACGAAACCCGTTACAACCTGGCCGTAGCCCAGGCTCTGCTCAAGAAACAACAACAACAAAAAAAGAAAGACAAGAATAAGGACAACAAGGATAAGAACAAAGATAAACAAGATCAAAAACAGCAACAACAACAGCAGCAACAGGACGACCAAAAAAAGCAGCAACAAAAACAGCAACAACAGCAACAACAAAATAAACAGGAACAAGTTTCTAAAGAAAAAGCGCAACAACTGTTAGATGCCCTGATGCAAGACGAAAAGGAAACACAAGACAAGGTCAAGAAGCTCCAACTGCAACAAAGTCGCAGCAAAAAGACCGAAAAAGATTGGTAAAAACTGTACCTTTACACACAAACCTACACTCATCAAACGACTCAATCATATGCGTCTGAGAACCATTAAGCGATTATTTTTGTTGGTAGGATCTCTGTTGTCCATACAGGGGGCCCTTGCCGATGAAGCGGTATCGTTCACAGCCGAGGCCCCCAAGAATGTTGTCATGGGACAACAATTTTACTTGGTCTATTCCTCGAACAACGAGGTGAGAGACCTCAGAATACCGGAAATCACTGATTTCGAGATACTCATGGGTCCATCCACCTCGACCATGAGTTCAACCAGCATCGTAAACGGGAAATACTCCAGTTCCACGACCTACCGTTTCACCTACGTGCTGTATCCGAAAAAAACGGGAACATTTACCCTTGGAGCTGCCACCGCCACCATCGCTAAAGCAACCAGAAAATCAAACAGCCTAAGCATTAAGGTGTTGCCATCTGATAACTCATCATCGGCAAACAACGCTGGAAGCAATAAAAGCGGATCAACTCAACAAAGCCGTCAACAAACATCCAACGCCGGCTCAACCTCAATAGCTTCCGATCAGGTCTTTATCCGGGCCATCCCCTCAAAATCAACCGTGTACGAGCAAGAAGGATTGACAGTAACCTACAAGATGTACACCCGCGTAGACATCGTTGGTTTTGAAAACCCCAAGTTCCCTGAATTCAAGGGGTTCATGGCTCAGGAAATCGAAATGCCGGAAAACCAACAATGGTCACTGGAAAACTATAACGGCAACAACTATCGGACAGCCGTGCTAAAACAAACCGTCCTTTTTCCCCGCGAGACAGGCACACTGAACATAAACAAGGGCAGTTTCGACGTTACCTTACAGCTTAAAGTTGCCAGCCCTCGTCGAAGCAGCATATTCGATGACTTCTTTGATTCCTACCAAGAAGTAAAGAAAACCATTACTTCGAATCCGATAAACATTCAAGTTAAACCGCTGCCCTCTGGCAAACCGGCAGACTTCAGTGGTGTTACAGGCCAACTACGCATGAGTTCTACCGTGAGTGCCACTCAGGTAAAAGCCAACGATGCCGTAACCATTAAACTGACCCTTTCCGGAAACGGCAACCTGAAAATGATCCCGACTCCCGAATTGACTTTTCCCCAAGACTTTGAAGTATACGACCCCAAAGTAACAAACAAGTTCTCCGTTTCAGCCAATGGAGTAATCGGGACTAAGACCATTGAATACTTGGTCATTCCGCGATACGCAGGCACCTTTCAAATACCGGCAGCCACACTGAGTTATTTTGACTTGGGATCAAGAAGTTACAAGACCCTGTCTTCGAACCCAATCACGTTGAAAGTGGCCAAGGGTGTAGGAGGTGCATCGGTGGTTGGTGGCTCCTTTACCGACAAGGAACAGCTTCGGTTGTTGGGATCCGACATCCGCTATATCAAGACGAAAGCCGTTCTGGAAACGAACAGACCACTTATCGTTGGACAAAACTGGTTTTGGATTCTGTACGTAGGTCTGATTGTCTTCTTTGTCGTTTTCCTGTTTGTCAACCGCAAGCAGGCCAAGGCCAACGCTGACATCAGCCGGGTTAGGAACCGAAAGGCAAACAGGGTAGCTGTCAAACGCTTGAAGTTGGCCAACAAATACCTTTCGCAAAACAACAAGGAATCTTTTTATGAAGAAGTACTCAAGGCTCTTTGGGGGTACACCAGTGATAAGCTCAACATTCCTCTGTCCAAGTTGACCAAGGAAACAATTGACAGCGAATTAGCTGTCTTCAACGTAGGGGAGGACATCCGAAGTCAGTACACCACCATCCTCGAAACCTGCGAATATGCCCGTTATGCGCCGGCCACCGACAACCAGGCCATGGATAACATCTACGAAAAGACCATGGAGGTCATCAATAAAATGGAAAATACGATAAAAAAATAAACGGATGAAGTATCGCTTGCTGTTATCAATCGGTTTGCTCGTATCCACCTTGTGCCTGTCGGCGGCTCAAACTTCCACCGACAGCCTGTCTGTCGCAACAACCTCGCTAACCAATGAACGAAAGCTTGTTGTTGCGGAACAACTGTACAAACACGCCAGGTATACCCAAGCCGCCAACCTCTACGAATCACTGCTGGCATCTCATGGGCCAAGCTTCGTTGTTTACTACAACCTGGGAAACGCCTATTTCAAAAACAACGACATCGCCAAGGCCATCCTAAACTACGAAAGGGCCCTTCGCCTAAAACCCTACGACAAGGATACCCGATTTAACCTGGAAATTTGCCAAACTAAGACAGTGGACACGATTGACCCTCTGGGGGTATTTCTGGTCACCCGCGGATTTAAATCACTGGAAAACACCCAAAATTCAAACGGTTGGGCCATCACCAGCCTTGTTTTCTTTATTCTTTTCATTACCTCCCTGTTTGCCTATTTTTTCTCCCGATTCTTGTGGCTGAAAAAAACCGGTTTCTATGTAGGTATAGTTTCATTGATTCTCTGTATCTTGTCGTTCGTTTACGCTTCCAACACCTATCAGGATGTTGTATATCCTGATCAGGCCATCATCATGGATGCCACTGTAACGGTAAAAAGTTCGCCCGATCCTAGCGGAAAAGATCTTTTCCCCTTGCATGAAGGAACAAAGGTTACGATAACCAATGAAATCGGAAGCTGGAACGAAATTGAACTTCAGGATGGCAACATTGGGTGGGCCCAGGCTGCCAGCATGAAGATCATTTAAACACAGCAAGCATGACATTTTTAGACCAACTCATCATTTGGGACAAGCAAACACTGCTCACCATCAACAGCTATCACCTTCCCTGGCTTGATCGATTCATGTGGCTGTTATCACAGACAATGCTTTGGTTGCCCGTCCTATTTGTTTTTTTGGTCATCCTTTTCAGAAACAAAGGCAGCAAGACCTTCCTCATTCTCTTGGCTATCGTTGTCCTAATTACGTTAACCGACCAAATCTCCTCATCCATCATCAAACCGCTTGTCGAACGCCTAAGACCGACTCACGACCCCGAATTAAGTGATTGGATAACAATTGTGAACGGATACAAAGGGGGGAATTTCGGCTTTTTATCCAGCCACGCCGCTAACGCATTTGCCTTTGCCGGCTTTACCTTGCTGTTGTTCAAGAATGTACCTTATACACTGTTCATATTACTCTGGGCCAGTTTGGTTTCTTTCTCCCGCATTTATTTGGGCGTGCATTTTCCCTTAGACGTCATCTCCGGCGCGTTGCTGGGCCTAACCTGTGCGTGGGGCGTATACAGTCTGTATATTGCCCTGTTCGAACGGCAACATCACGTTGGCAGAAGAAGCCGCAGCATGCGCAACGATAAAAAAACAGCCGGCGAATTCAAGACAACTGACATCTACACCCTTATCGGATCCTTGGTATTTTTACTCTTTACAGCCGCCATTGCCTCCTTTGAACTTGCCTGGTAATATTCGTTAATTTGTCGGTTTTACCTCAAAAAATTGAAGTCGTATTTTTTGAATCTATGAATATTTGACTATATTTAGTGCAGTTTTATCATCAACATGTATCAACATATAAATCGAATACGGCCATGATTAAGACAATTACCTTCAACGAACTCCGCAGTATTAAGGACAAGTTGCCTTCCGGCAGTTCCCAACGAATAGCAGACGCCTTAGGCATCAAAGTGGAAACCGTCCGGAATTATTTTGGAGGATGCAATTACAGCGACGCCAAAAGTGCAGGTGTGCATATCGAACCAGGACCAGATGGAGGCGTCGTGATTTTAGACGACACGGTTATCCTCGACATGGCGATGACAATTTTAACTGAACAAAATTCCTGATTTCATATCCGATTGATTTAGTTACAACGAAAGGCATCTCTTTAGCCAAGCTAAGAGATGCCTTTCTTCATGCAACAAAAACACAGATAAAACGCACTATTTCCTTTAAGGAAAGTCTGAGCTCACATAAACAAGTAATTCTAACTTTAAAGCCGCTTATATTCGTTTATTGAACTTTAATGTCTTTAAAAGGCTTTCATTCGCTAGTAGGACAACCGAACTTTAGTTGTCAAACCAATGTAGTGAAAACCATGAAAAACGAAAAAGAATTGTACGTGGTGTACTCACTTTCTGTGACATCAGGTACACAGGCTACTCTCAAACCGGGAAAACCGTTATTTTTCTCTGAAAAAAGGCGTGCCGAATCAGTTATCAAGAAATTCAACGAGTTGTATCCCTTTTTGTACGACGAAGCGTCGCAAGGGGAGCGGGTTTATTGTCTGCTAATGGAAACCTATGCGTTGGACTCACCCTACCGGTATCAGTTGGCAACCCGCGTCTATACACCAACCGGAGTGTTAATCAACGATTGCCTGGTACCCGATGATGGTCCGTTTCCGGGTCGCCCGGCCTCGGCCATGCACCACCAAGTGGGCGATGTAGTCGAAGTACCTTGCGGTGACATGTTGCTGTTTGGCATCGTCGTTGGACAACCGGCTTCTGTTTGCGATGTTTCCTCCAGTTACGGATTGGGTGCCTCAGACGACTGCTACACCATCATCCAACACCCTGACATGGAAATAAACTACGCCCATGCACCACTGGTCTTCAAACCCACCCGAACCGTTTCCAAAACAATTGAGCACGACCTGAAGTCAGCCATGGAATCCTACCTCACTTCAGAAAATCCGAACTAAAGTACTGGCTTCTAACAGAATTAACCAGTGTCACCATCATTTATACTTTATCTAGAAATCTTAACAGTTGTGAACATTGGACGTCCGTTAATAGTTATACTTTTGACCATATAAGATTGTATCACTTTGGGTAATCAATCCAAGGATATCGTATGGAACAAACAGTAGCCAAGTATAAAAAGTCGTTTTCAATCAAGACATACTGGAAAGAGATTCTGGCTATCTTGATTTTGTTGTTGGCCGTCTACTTTTTCAAAAACCAGGAAAATGAGATAAAGTCCATTGTCCCTAGGATTGAAGCGGCCGATGTTACATGGACCAGTCTCGGCATTTTGATAACACTTGCCTACGTATGGTTGCAAGCCAGGATGTTTCAGCTCTGCTTCCATTCGGCAGGTCTGGACTTGACTTGGGTGGATGCACTGGAACTATTTCTAAAACGAAATTTCTTGAGTGTTTTCCTTCCGGCCGGTGGTCTTACATCCATGGCTTATACCCCTTTACGGCTGAAAAAATGCCGGGTGAATTCAGCAAAGGGCACACAAGCCAGTATGCTAAATGCCTATATCGGCATCATGACCCTATTCATCGTCGCGGTTCCCATCATCGTTTATTCACTGGTTTATAACCAGGATGTTGACAACACGTGGATTGGATTGGTCATATTGGGAGCCATGCTGGCAGGCATTGTTTGGGTTATCCGTTCGTTTACCCATAAAGGACAGGTTCACAAAATTATCCTAAAAATAAGTCCGACAGCCGGCGAAGAGCTGGAAAAACTGGTTTCCGGTGACATTGACAAACAGCCATTGATTCGTGCCGTAGGTCTTTCGATGTTGATTGAAGTAACAGGCATTCTGATGGTTTTTTTCAGCCTCAAAGCCCTCGGATTGACGGTTTCGGTTGAAGTTGCCGCATTGGGCTATGTCATTTCTGTTTTGCCGATGATCATATCGCCGTTTTTGCATGGACTCGGAGCTGTGGAATTTTCTTTGGCATTTTTTTTAACCAACATCGGATATTCCCCTTCGGCTGCATTGAGCGCGACGCTCCTGTACCGGGTGTTTGAATTTTGGATCCCCTTAGTGCTTGGGCTGGTCGCTTACCTTTGGAAAGGCAAAGACTTGTTGGGCCGTGTCCTACCCGCCGCTGGTATATTTTTTCTTGGAGTCGCCAACATCGTCTCCGTTCTGAAAATATCCCTTGCCGAGCGTCTGCAGTGGGAGTTAGCGTACCTTCCAATGGAAAGTATTCATGCTTCCAACATGATGATCCTTTTTGTCGGCATCGCTTTGATTCTGGCATCGGCCAACCTGCTGAAAGGAAACCGGATGGCTTTTTTACTCGCCATTATGCTGACTGTTTTGTCATTGGCCGGACATTTGGTCAGAATGTTCCACAACGGAGAAGCGATGTTGGCCTTTTTCCTCTTGATTTTACTGATTGTTTACCGGAAAGAATACCGCATCAAATCTGATAGGCGATGGCTGACCATTGGGTTTAGAACCGTTTTATTCGCATTTCTGGCCGTCTGCCTGTTTGACTGCATCGGTTTTTACCTGCTGGAAAAGGGGCACTTCGGCATCGACTTCACGTGGACGCAATCATTGATTTATACATTAAAGAGCTTTTTCCTGCTTTCGTATGATGATCTGATCCCGACATCCCATTTTGCCAAAGAATTTTTGTCCATCGTTCATAGTTTGGCCTTCGGAGTCTGGTTATTTCTGTTAGCAACCATCTTTAAAACCAGAAAAATCCGAAACGAACAGCCCGATGAATTCCGCTCAGAAGTAGAACGTACTGTTGAGAAATACGGACAATCATCCATGGATTATTACAAACTGAGTAAGGATAAATTGTATTTTATTTTGCCGGAACTCGATGCGGTGATTGCCTATAAAACAGCGATGGGGCTTGCCGTTGTACTCGAAGACCCGGTGTGTGCGGAAAATCGGAAGGCACAAGCCATCGCAACCTTTGAAACCTGGTGCCTGAAAAATGGACTGAAAACTTGCTATTACCGGGTAGGAGAGGAATCATTGCCCTATTTCAAACCATTCAATAAAAATAAGGCATTGTTGGGGCAGGAGGCCATACTTGAATTAACACAATTTTCATTATCCGGAACCGACCGAAAATCAATGAGAAACGGATTCAACTATTTGCAGAAAAAAGGCTACGTCACCGAACTCTGTACACCACCACACAGCCAAGAGTTACTTGCAGCGCTTCAATCCGTTTCCGACGAATGGCTGAAGGTTTTTCACAAACAGGAAGTCGTCTTCTCTTCGTGGATGTTCGACGCAGAGGCATTAAAATCGCAACAAGTCATCGTAGTCAAAACCAATGAACAAAAAATTGTCGCTTTCCTGAACATCGTTCCAGACTATGCCCCGGGCGAATGCACCTACGATATGCTCAGAAAAACAGCTGAGGCGGCAAACGGTTGCGAAGACGCTTTGCTTATCCGGTTGATTGATTATGCCAAAGAGAAGGGCTACAATTACCTCAACTTGGGCATGGCTTCGTTTACCGGAATTACCGATCCCGAAAACACACCGGAACGACTTGAAAAATACGCGGCCGATAAAATAAAGACGTTAAAACATTTTCATGGACTTCGGAATTTTAAGGAAAAATATGCCACTTCCTGGCTGAATAAATACTTGGTTTACGATAATGGGTATGATTTGCTGAAGATTCCCATTGCCCTGTCCAAGGTGATGAATCCGTCAAAAAAATAAACAATGAAAACAGTCCTGGGTATCATCATTTTGGTTATCCTCCTACTTTTGATGTTCCTACTATGGATGAGGTGGCGGATAAAGGTGAAAGAACATCCGGCAGAGAGCAAGCAGTTGATTCTATTTCTCACGGGAGATGGCGGCTATTCAAAAATGACACATGAGGTGTGTCGATTATTGCAAGCGCACCATTTCCATGTTGTGGCATGGGACACCCGTTATTTTTGGGGCGGTCGGACGTTGGCTCAGGCAATAAAGGCTTTTGAACGAGTGGCCAACCGAGCCGGATTTCCACAAAAAGCTGAACGGATTTGTGTAATCGGCTATTCCTTCGGTGCCGACATTACCCCTTTTCTTGTAAACCATTGTTCTTCAACCCTCCGAAACCAACTCTCTGAAATCGTATTGCTGTCGCCTTCCAGAAGCGGCGAATTCAACATAAACTTGGTTACGTTGCTCAATCCTGCGCACGAGGGAAAACTGAATGTTCTCCACGAAATCAATCAGTTGCAACTGCCAATAACCGTCATTCTCAACGATCACGACACACTGTTGGACTCCGATTTCAATTCCGCCATTTCGGTGAAACACCTCCCCGGAAATCATCATTTTGACTACAAGTACGCCTTGCTCGTCAAGACCATCCTGGAAACCATCGGGCAACAGTAAGTCTTTTTCACTCACACATCGGTAAGCAAGTGCAGCCGCAGTAAACGGGTAGCCCTTGTATATATTCGTAACATTAAGTATCTTAGTGAATTGAAGTGAGTGAACGTCCCCCTAATACAAAATAAGCAATGAGCCATTTAAAAACATACAGTAAACGTGAAGAAAAGGCGAATTATTTGACGCACGCTTTTGGGGTACTGATAGCTGTCGTTGCTACTGTAGTCTTGTTGAACAAAGCCGTTAAAGCCGACAACGGATGGGCTATTGTGGCCTTTTCAATCTATGGGTTCGGTATGTTGATTTGTATGCTCTCGTCCACGATTTACCACTATGTGCAAAAACCGAAAACAAAAACCTTTTTGCGCCATTTTGACCACGGGAGCATCTATGTACTTATCGCTGCCAGTTTTTCTCCGCTCACATTGATTTTATTGCGAAATGTAGGTCTGTGGGGATGGGGCCTTTTTGCCTTTATTTGGGTTTTTGCCTTGATCGGTATCGGATTGAACTTTCGTGAAATGAAGACAAACAACAACATCAAAACGGCTTCATACGTACTCATGGGCTTGTCTCTACTCATTGCAATCAAACCCTTAATAGAAGTCGCATTATTAAACGATTGTGTTGCTGTTTTGTATTGGGTAGGAGCCGGTGGGTTCTTTTATATTACAGGATCGTTTTTCTATGCTTTAGCCAAACATGAGTTTATACATACGTTATTTCACGTATTTGTATTACTCGGCATGGCATGCCATATCATCGCCGTTTTTCTTATTCCTTTATAAAACAGCAAAAAGCACCTACATTGCTGTAAGTGCTTTTTCTCTTTGTCGGGGTAGCGGGATTCGAACCCACGACCCCCTGCTCCCAAAGCAGGTGCGCTAACCGGACTGCGCTACACCCCGTAAAGACGGGTGCAAATGTAGGCCTTTTTTTTGGACATACCAATAGCAGCAGTTGGCATTTGCAAAAAAAATGGTGATATTTGCATTTCACATTCAAGCAATCAATTCATGTATAGAAGTCATACATGCGGGGAACTCCGCATCAGCAACGAGAATGCCCGCGTAACACTCGCAGGTTGGGTACAACGCCTTCGCAAGATGGGAGGGATGACCTTTATCGACCTAAGAGACAGATACGGCATCACCCAACTGGTGTTTAACCAAGAAGTCAGTCCCGAACTATTCGAGCAAGCCAACAAACTGGGCCGCGAATGGGTCATACAAGCTGTCGGTTCCGTTAAGCCCCGATCAAACAAAAACGTCAACCTACCCACCGGTGAAATCGAACTGATCGTAGAAGCACTCACCGTGCTGAATGCAGCAACCACGCCACCTTTCACCATTGAAGATGAGACAGATGGCGGCGATGACATTCGTATGAAATACCGCTACCTCGATCTACGAAGAAATACCGTACGTCGTAACCTGGAACTTCGCCACCAACTGGTGATGCTGGTACGTCAGTACCTAGACCAACAACACTTCCTGGAAGTAGAGACCCCCATCCTGATCGGATCAACCCCGGAAGGAGCCAGGGACTTCGTTGTACCATCCCGTATGAACCCCAACGAATTCTACGCCCTGCCACAATCGCCCCAGTTGTTCAAACAGCTGCTCATGGTGGCCGGTTTCGACCGTTATTTTCAGATTGCCAAGTGCTTTCGCGACGAAGACCTGAGAGCCGACCGTCAACCCGAATTCACGCAAATCGACTGCGAACTGTCGTTTGTCGAACAAAATGACATCTTGGAAATCTTTGAAGGATTGACCAAATACCTGTTTAAGGAAATCAAGGACATCACCTTTGAACAACCATTTCCACGCATGACCTACGCCGACGCCATGAACCTCTATGGCAGCGACAAACCTGATATCCGTTTCGGCATGACCTTCGTCCCCCTCAAGGAATATACCCAGGAAGGGCTTTTCACCGTCTTCGACAGCGCCGAATACCTCGGCTGTATCGTAGCCGACAACTGCGCCACCTATACCCGTAAGCAACTGGACGAACTGACCGACTTCGTAAAACGCCCCCAAATTGGAGCCAAAGGCCTGGTGTACGTGCGCTATGATGCAGACGGAAGCTTCAAGTCATCGGTTGACAAATTTTACGATCAAGCACAACTACAAAAGTGGGTGAAAGCCACCAACGCCAAGCCCGGCGACTTGCTACTCATCATGAGCGGTGACACCCACAAAACGCAAAAAGCCCTGGGCGAACTGCGGTTGGAGATGGGTGCCCGGTTGGGTCTGCGCGACAAAACACAGTTTTCACCCTTGTGGGTGGTCGATTTTCCCATGTTCGAATGGGACGAAGAAACACAACGCTTCTTTGCCATGCACCATCCCTTCACCTCACCCAAACCGGAAGATATTGCCTTTTTGGAGACCGACCCCGGTTGTGTCAGGGCAAACGCTTACGACATGGTCATCAATGGCGTGGAACTAGGCGGCGGTTCCATCCGTATCTTTGACAGCCAATTGCAGGCCAAAGCCTTTGAAATCATGGGATTCACCCCTGAAAAAGCCCAACAACAGTTTGGTTTCCTCATGAGTGCCTTCAAATTCGGAGCACCTCCCCACGGTGGTTTGGCGTTTGGGTTAGACCGCTTTGTCTCCATGATGGCCGGCTTGGATTCCATCCGCGACTGTATCGCCTTCCCCAAGAACAATGCAGGCAGGGACGTGATGAGCGACGCGCCTTCACACATAGACGCAGCTCAATTGGAAGAACTGTACCTTGAGTTGAAACAACCCAAGAAATGATCACGGTTAAAGACATCTGTCAGGTAGTGGAGGGCTTTGCACCCCTGCGTTTTCAGGAATCCGACGATAACTCAGGCCTGTTGGTGGGAGATCTGGATACACCCTTGACCGGTGTCCTTGTTTGCCTGGACGTTTCAGAACCCGTTATCGACGAAGCCCTTGCGAATGGATGTAACATGATCGTATCCCATCATCCACTTCTGTACAAAGCCATCAAACAGGTAGTCGGAACGGGCAGGGTAGAGCGCTGCCTAGCCAAAGCGTTGAAGCACGATATAGCCATTTACGCCGGTCATACCAACGTTGATTCAGTGAGTGACGGTGTCAGTGGTCAAATAGCCAACCTGTTGTGCATGAAGAATGTAACCATCTTGTCAGTTGCCGGCACGAGTGAAACACACGGCGCATACGGACTGGGGGTAGTGGGCGACCTTGAAACACCCATGGATGAAACCAGTTTCCTCGCGCACGTCAAATCACTGCTGAATGTCCGTTCAATGCGCCATTCGGCCATGACAGGCACGCCAATTACACGGGTAGCCATCTGCGGTGGGGCTGGAAGCAGCTTGCTAGCGGAAGCTAAGCGGGCAGGGGCAACCCTTCTTTTAACAGGAGAAGCTCGTTTTCACGAATTCTTCACGGAAGGCACGGGAATCATGCTGGTCGATGCCGGTCATTTTGAAACAGAACAGCTTACAAAAGCACTTTTTTTCGACTTGATTTCAAAAAAATTCCCTACATTTGCCGTTCGGATTTCATCCGCAGAGACCAATCCGGTCAATTATTTGTAAGAGTTTAATATTCAATAACATACACCTATGAGTGCTGAAAATCCCAAAGCCGAATCCAAAGAAATTACCGTCAAGGAAAAACTGAGGGCCTTGTACGATCTGCAAGTTGTGGTATCAGAAATCGACAAGATTAAGACCCTGCGTGGTGAATTGCCACTAGAAGTCCAAGATCTTGAAGATGATATTGCTGGACTCGAGACACGTATTGAAAATTTCAGCGTTGAAATCAAGGAATCTGATGACACCATTGCCAGTCGCAAGTTGGACATCGATAACGCCAAATCCCTGATTGAAAAATACAAGGAACAACAGGATAACGTCCGCAATAACCGTGAATTTGATTTTCTGAGCAAGGAAATGGAATTCCAAGGACTTGAAATTGAGTTGGCCGAAAAGAAAATCCGCGAAGCACAGGTCATCTCCCGCAGCAAGTCTGAAGAAATGGTCATCGCCCAAGAACAACTGGTTGAACGCAAGAAAGACCTGGAAGTCAAGCAACTGGAATTGGAAGAAATCGTGTCTGAAACACGTTCTGAAGAAGAAACCCTCCGTGAAAAGGCCAAAGACATTGAGGTATTGATTGAACCACGTCTATTGACTGCGTTCAAACGTATTCGCAAGAGCGCCAGAAACGGCTTGGCTGTTGTCACTGTCCAACGTGACGCCTGCAGCGGTTGCTTCAATAAGATTCCGCCACAACGTCAAATGGACATCAAGATGTGCAAGAAGATCATCGTCTGCGAATACTGCGGCCGTATCATGATTGACTCCGAACTGACAAACGAAGAATAACTGCCAATCTGGCAATACAATCCATAATTGAGTAGGAGGAAAGCGAAGCCGTTTTCTTCCTATTTTTGTTTTCCTACTACCGATGTCCGTACTTATAGCGTAGAATAATCAGGAATGTCGTCGAGAAAAACGACCCGATGTTGCTCGTAGTCAAACCGACAGCAGTAATGCGTCAAACCGTTACTGACCAATAAGTAATCGGCCCTTAACGCCCAGTTATAGGCCGCAACCTGTTCAAAAACAGACTGATTGATAACAACGGTGGGAGCCTTGTACTCCATCACAACCACCGGTTTCAGTGACTTATCGTATAATACCGAATCACAACGTCTCACCAATCCGTTCAATTTAATTTGCGCTTCATTGACAATACGCTCGGAAGGGTATCCCTTATCAGCAATCAAAAAATGTACGACATGCTGCCTGACCCACTCCTCAGGTGTCAACGCCACATATTTCCGGCGCAACGAATCAAAAATCTGATTTTTTCCGTTGACAGTCCGTATTTTATGATTGAACGCAGGCAGGTTTACCTCAAACATTTTGTACATTTGTTTACCATGCACCAAAGGTAAAAAGAAGCCCGATAGTATGAAAACGAAACGTGAAATTGTGGAGAATTGGTTGCCAAGATACACTCAGCGACCCTTGGAAGAATTTGGCAAATACATTTTGCTGACCAATTTCAACCACTACGTCACGCTGTTTTCTGAGAAATTTGGTGTACCCGTCTATGGAAAAGAGAGAAACATGCCAAACGCAACAGCCAATGGCATTACCATCATCAACTTTGGCATGGGAAGCGCCAACGCAGCCACCATCATGGACTTGCTTACCGCCATTCAACCAATGGCCGCACTGTTTTTGGGAAAATGCGGCGGCACCAAACACGATCTGCACGTTGGCCAATTCGTTTTACCCATTGCCGCCATCAGGGGCGAGGGTACCTCAAACGACTATTTTCCGCCAGAAGTTCCCGCTTTACCTGCCTTCAGCCTGCAACGCGCCGTTTCAAGTACCATCCGCGATTTTCAGGAAGACTACTATACTGGAACGATTTATACCACCAACCGACGCGTCTGGGAATACGACGAACCATTCAAAGAATACCTCCAACGTATTCGCGTACTGGCAGTTGACATGGAAACGGCCACCCTTTTCAGCGTCGGTTTTGCCAACAGCATTCCCACCGGTGCCTTATTACTGGTCTCCGACGAACCCATGATTTCATCGGGCGTTAAGACAGATGCCAGCGACAAGATGGTGACAGAACTGTACGTAGAAAAACACCTGAACATTGGCATCACTGCACTGGATATTCTCGTCCGAAAGGGCCGTTCTGTTAAGCACCTGCATTTTTGAACAATGGCCAAACAAGGATTGACCCCAAAAAACGTTCTCGACGAAATAGCCCAAGGGCAATTTCGCCCGGTTTACGTATTGATGGGTGACGAGTCGTATTACATCGACCTGATTTCCTCGACGCTCATTGACTCTTTACTGGATGAAACCCAAAAAGACTTTGACTTGAGCGTTATCTATGGCAGGGATGTCACAATCAAAGAAGTCATCATGCTGGCTAGGCAATACCCCATGCTAGCTAAAAAACGAGTTGTTTGTCTTCGAGAAGCCCAGGATTGTTCTGATTATGAGAATCTTGCCATCTATGTACGTCAACCGAATCCACATACCGTGTTGATAATCAACTATAAGCACGGCACCTTAGATAAGCGCAAGAAGTATTGGTCAGACATAGAACGAAACGCCCTTGTCCTTGAATCCAGAAAACTCTACGAAAACGAGCTTCCCGGGTGGATTCAGGGTTACATCAAGGAAAAGGGGTTATCCATCGATACCAAATCGTCAACACTACTGGCCGATTTCATTGGAAATGACCTGTCCCGCATTATGGGAGAAATTGAAAAACTGTGTGTAACACTACCTACGGGCAGCAAAACAATTACCCCGGAACAAATTGAATACAACATCGGCATCAGCAAAGAGTACAACGATTATGAACTGTTGAACGCCATTGTCCGTAAAGACATTCTAAAAGCCAACCGCATTGCCGGCTATTACGCGAAAAGCCCAAAAAACAACCCATTGGTGAAAACCATTGCAACGATGGCATTTTTCTTCAGTAACCTGATGTATTACCATTACCTGACCGACAAATCACAAGGAACCGTTTCATCGGAATTAGGCATACCCTACGGAATCGTACGGGAATATGAACAGGCAAGCAAACACTACAACGGACTTAAGACCATGCAGATTATTCGTCTGCTTCGTACGTTCGACGCCATGTGCAAAGGAGTAGGCGCAAAAAGCACCGACAGCGACTTGCTGAAGGAACTGCTTTTTCGCATCATGCACTAATCTCTTACCAATTTTGCTCTTTATCGTTACCCCGCGAGAATCGCGTGGATAAAAACGATTGACATTACGATCTAATCTACGCCATTCTCGTAAATCGGATAGATCTGTCTGTATAGCAACACTCGCTCCATTGGTTTATAATCGCAATAGGTTGTCAACATTGTTGAAAACTGTTGATAAACTGTTTATACACATTTGTAACTCTTTACATCTGTAACCACACATTTGTGCATTCTGCTGACGATGGGTAATGTGTTTATGGAAATTGCAACAAAGGCCTTTTCAACGCGAGTTTAGCAGAATAGCACCTGTTTACAAGCATACATAGGCGGAAATTTGCATATTGTCAATAAGTAAAATAGCAATTATATAAATGATTATTCTCGCATTAATATCCTTTTATCCAGTCAATTAAGCATTAAAATATAAACTAACGGTATCTATTTACAAGGAAGAATTGGGGAATTTCCCCGTTGAAACCGGACATATTTGAACTTAAGCAATAATACCTATCTAACAGCCAACTAATTACAACATTTACTTGAATTGATTGCTCCAATAGCTTATTTGCCCATATGTTCTTGTTTACAAAACACAACATCTTTTTGGAAACAACGAAGACAGGAATTGTTTCTTTTGTAAATTTACATGATTACAAAAGAATGTAAACAGATCGTTTGTTTTGTAATCAATCAAATATTACATTTGTACACTAATTGCTTCATTCTACCGACTATGAAAGACCGCATCCTACGCATCATTGAAGAGAAGAACCTCACCTCATCACGCTTTGCCGATGAGGTTGGACTGAACCGACCGGCTGTCTCACACATCCTGAACGGCCGTAACAATCCCGGGCTTGAAGCGTTGCAGCGAATTCTTAACCGATTTCCCGACATCAGCGGATCTTGGCTTATCACCGGAGAAGGCAACATGTATCAAACCAACCAGACACGCGACAACAACCCTACATTGTTTGACGAGAGTCCGGAATTCTCGGCCCACAGCACGGATGAAGACAAGGATGCCAAGGAAATTGCAGGTAAAACCCCCGATTTCAACGGTCAAAAAACTGATTATCAGCCATTAATACCCATAAAATCTAAGTCTGTGAAAGTGAAGAAAATAGCGATTTTCTTTTCAGACAATACCTATGAGGAATTTATTCCGGCTGAAAAAGAATAAAAACGTATCTTTGCGCTGAGATTAGAACCGTACGCACATGCAGCGCCCTACCAGTCATTTAATGGATTGCCGATTGATCGACAAACAGCGATTGAACGATCGGTATGTCTTGCTGATTGTAGAAACACCCCTTTCCATTTCACACGCATTACCAGGCCAGTTTGCCCAGATCAGGATTGATGGTTCACCAACCACCTACCTGCGCCGTCCCATATCCCTATGCCAAGTAATCAACGAACGGGAACTCCACTTGTTAGTGCAGGAAGTTGGCGATGGAACCAAGACGCTGTGCGCATTGGAACCGGGCGCTACGGTTAATATGATTCTTCCCCTGGGAAAAGGGTACTCAATGCCCTCTTCCCCCTCCATTTGCCTTCTAATTGGCGGTGGTGTCGGGGTCGCTCCACTTTTGATGCAAGGTCGCCGACTGGCTCAGGCAGGTCACCAGGTACATTTTCTCCTCGGAGGAAGAACAAGTACCGACTTGGTGATGCGCGCTTCGTTTGAAGCCTTTGGCACCGTCAATTATACAACAGAAGATGGCAGTTTGGGTGAAAAAGGATTTGTCACCCAACACAGCCTTCTGCAACAACTAAATCCCGGCTTTGTGTACACCTGTGGTCCGAAACCCATGATGCAGGCAGTGGCCGCCTACGCCAAACAACATCACGTGCCCTGTGAAGTCTCTTTGGAGAATCTCATGGCATGCGGCATCGGTGCCTGTCTGTGTTGCGTGGAAGATACCGTAAACGGTCATATTTGCACGTGTACCGAAGGCCCTGTTTTTAACATCGAAATGCTGAAATGGTAGATCAACGCGTCCACTTGAAAGGGATGACCCTCAGAAACCCGGTCATGACAGCATCCGGCACATTTGGGTTTGGTGAAGAGTACACCGACTACCTGGATTTGTCGCGAATAGGGGGTATTATTGTTAAGGGAACAACCCTTCGCCATAGAGAAGGAAACCCTTATCCGCGCATGGCGGAAACAGCCAGTGGCATGTTAAACGCTGTGGGACTGCAAAATAAGGGTGTCGACTACTTTATCAATACCATTTATCCACGCATCAAAAGCTTTGATACGGCTATTTTAGTTAACGTGTCCGGATCCACCGTTGAAGACTACAGGGAAACAGCCGCACGCATCCAGGAATTGGACAACATTCCGGGAATTGAGCTCAATATTTCCTGTCCCAACGTGAAAGAGGGCGGCATGGCTTTCGGCACTTCAGCTGCCGGTGCAGCCAACGTAGTCAAAGCTGTACGGTCTGTTTACCACAAGCATTTGATGGTCAAATTATCGCCCAACGTAACCGACATTACCGAAATTGCCAAGGCCGTTGAGGGTGAAGGTGCCGACTCCGTTTCTCTCATCAATACCGTATTGGGTATGGCCATTGATGCCGAGAAACGCATACCCAAGCTATCCACTATTACCGGAGGATTGTCCGGCCCTTGTGTCAAACCTATTGCACTACGGATGGTATGGCAAACAGCCAATGCCGTCGGCATACCGGTAATCGGTCTGGGAGGCATCAGTTCAGCCACGGATGCAGTGGAGTTTTTACTGGCAGGTGCATCCGCTATCCAGATTGGTACGGCCAATTTTATCGATCCTTCCCTTTCTCAGCAAGTTGCTGAAGGTATTGAAGTCTACTGCCAACGACACGGGTTTGCTTCCGTCAAAGAACTGACAGGGGCATTGCTCGTGGATAAACAAGGATCATTTTGCTCCCCACGCAGCGAATGCAGGTGATGAAGAAGCATCAAGCATAAGAAATGATTGAAGGGAGACAATGAGCTAAATGGTTCCGTCTTTCAACAAGTCGGGACGAAGCCTTTTCGTACGTTCTACAGCTTGCTGGTGTTCCCATTCCTCGATGTTGCGTTGATGGCCGGACAATAAGATGTCAGGCACTCTCCAGCCCTTGTATTCAGCCGGGCGGGTGTACACAGGAGGTGCCAGTAGATTGTCCTGAAAGGAATCCGACAAGGCCGACTGCTCATCGGTCAACACACCGGGAATAATACGGACCACCGCATCGGTAATGATGGCTGCAGCCAATTCTCCGCCGGTCAGCACATAATCACCCACCGATATTTCCTTGGTTATCAAATGCTCACGAATTCGGTAGTCAATGCCTTTGTAATGCCCGCACAAAATAATCAGGTTTTCAACCAATGAAAGTCTGTTTGCCATTGGTTGGTTGAAGGTTTCTCCATCGGGTGACGTATAGATCACCTCATCGTACGTCCGTTCCGATTTCAAAGAAGTGATGATCCGGTCAATGGGTTCAATCTGCATCACCATGCCGGCTGAAAACCCAAACGCATAGTCGTCTACCCGACGGTGCTTCACGTCGGTGGAATACTCCCTCAGGTTGTGGACATGGATAGACGCAATGCCTTTATCCTGTGCCCGCTTCAACATGGAATGGTTCAGAGGGCCGTCCAGCAATTCAGGCAAAACCGTGATGATGTCAATACGCATAATCGAAATTTAGGCTCAAAAGTACGTAAAATCCCCGGAAGGCAAAAGGACCTTCCGAGGATTTGAGGCAGATAGAAAGGGGCATTACTCCCTTTTGAGATAACGCGGATTATTCCAGCGTATAGTGTAGGTTGTCAATACAGACGTATGCAGGCGTATTGATTCCATTAGCACTCGAATCGGTCGATGCAAAGGTGAATACCAAGCTTTTTATCGTACCCAGCTCGCTCAAGGGTATGGATGTCCAGGCATTACAGATATAGCTTTTTCCATCCCTGAAATCGGCCAGGTAAGCATCCACCGATCCGGTTTTGATACCGTTGGCACCAATTCCGGCTATCGTAACGCGAAAATAATCACCTGCCACAAATTTTCGAGCAAAACCAGCCCCATCGGTACCAAATTTCATGGTCAGGTAAGCGTAGGTAGCATTATTGATCATCATACTGTTGACCCGTACCGGATAGTTAAACGTACAGCGGGCACTATCACCGTTTAAGACAGCAAACTTGGCCGAACCATTGGCACCTGATGAAGCGTAGACACTGTATTGATTGCCGTATCCGATGCTGTCTTTATCGGTATGGTTTGAACAGGCCATGCCTTTCCACGAAGTGGAACCATATCCGTAATCGTCAAATACGTTGTGACAATGCAGGATTCCGGACACAAAATAGCCCGTGTATTCATTCACCGTACCGCCCCACCACGCTTCAAAGGTGGAATGAACACCGGATGTATCGCTGCCATTCCAGTATCCGGTACTGTCAAGGGCTACATCTTCAAAGGTGACAACACCTGTTACGGACGATTCATCGGGTTCACAGGCTGTCAACAAGCTACCCAACAAGACGATGGCACCAAGCCATCTGTACGAAAAAAATTGTTTTTTCATTGTGATTATCTATTTTCTACTAAAACGTTACAAGCTAGGTGGGAGCAAGCTGTAAACGATGATAGACAATCACAAAAAGGGATGCCGGAAAACCATCATTACGTGCTTTACTTCCCGAAAGCATTGGTAAAAACGTTGTTGGCAGGTTTTCTGACTTAGCTCGCCTTGTTTGGCCTTCCCGTCCGTGAGGACAGTGACTCTGGTAGTAAACAAGACTTGATGAGCTTCACAGCAGCGGGTACTGTTCCGGATTCAAACCGGATTCCCTTTTATGCAAGACGATGAAATCGTTTGCATCACCAAAACGGTGCAAAGATAAAAAGGATGGGGGAAGGTTGCAACCCTTCCCCCTAAAAAAATCTACAGCGATTGTTCGCAGACCACGATTTCCTCACCCTTAATAAGCGCTGCCTGATTCAAAGGCAACATCTTATGATGGCGTTCGGGCAGGGATTTTTTTAATCCTGTCATGACGGAATCCAGACTAACCACAGGATTTGCCTTCAAATAGGCACCCAGCACAATCATATTAAACGCTTTCACGTTGTTCATGGCCGTGGCCATATCCATGGCGTGAACCGAGTAAATGCGGATGTCGGTACGGACAGGTTTGCGGGTAATCCCCTGTGGATCGTACACCAACAGCCCTCCAGGTTTAACGAAAGGTTCAAACTTGTCCATCGATTGTTGGTTCAAGATGATGGCCGTATCGAAAGTTTTCAATACGGGTGAGCTGATGCGGGTATCACTCAGGATGACGGTTACATTGGCCGTACCGCCACGTTGTTCAGGGCCGTAAGCCGGCATCCAGGATACTTCCTTGTTCTCCATAAGTCCGGAGTATGCCAAAATTTTCCCCATGGACAAAACCCCTTGACCGCCAAATCCGGCTATAATGATGGTTTCTTTCATACGTATTGTCTTATTTATCTTTCAAATCACCAAGTGGATAATAGGGAAACATGTTTTCTTCCATCCATACGTTTGCTTCATACGGCGACATTTTCCAACCGGAATTGCAACTGGAAACCACTTCAACCACACTGGTGCCTTTGCCCTCCATTGAATTCTCAAATGCCTTGCGAATGGCACGTTTGGTCTTCTTTACCGATGAAGCCGTATGTACAGACTGACGCGTCACGTAGCAGGTGCCTTCTAACTGAGCCAGTATTTCGGTGATTTTCAAGGGATAACCATTGAGGGCAACATCCCTCCCCATGGGGCACGTTGATGACTTCATGCCTACCAAGGTTGTTGGAGCCATTTGGCCACCTGTCATACCGTATATACCGTTGTTGATGAAGATGATGGCGATGTTCTCACCACGATTGCAGGCGTGAATGGTTTCGGCCGTACCAATGGCAGCCAAGTCACCATCACCCTGATAGGTGAAGACCAATCTGTCGCGGTTCAACCGCTTAATGGCGGTGGCTATGGCTGGAGCCCTTCCGTGGGGTGATTCCACAAAATCAACATTTAAATAGTTGTAAATGAAGACGGCACAACCAACAGGAGCCACACCAATGGTCTTTTCCTGCATGCCCATTTCTTCTATCACTTCGGCTACAATGCGATGCGCAGTCCCATGACTGCAACCCGGGCAATAATGCATGACGTTGTCGGTGAGCACACGCGACTTCTCATACACCAGATTTTCGGGGTTTATAATTGGGTTTGACATAATTATCAGTATTACAATAATTTATATATGACTCTTAAGGGCATCAACCACTTCTTCAGGTGTGGGAACAATACCACCCATCCTTCCATAGTGATAAACAGGAACTTTTCCGTTCACCGCTAGGCGAACATCCTCGTTCATTTGACCCGCATTCAACTCGACACTCATCATACATTTCACCGTATCGGCATATTTCGACAGCACCTTGGTAGGGAAGGGCCACAACGTAATAGGACGCAACAAACCAACCTTGATGCCTTCAGCACGTAGCAATTCAATCGAACTTTGGCAAATTCTGGCAGATGAGCCAAAGGCAACAATCAAGTAGTCGGCATCTTCACACAGGTATTCCTCGTAACGTACCTCGGTGGCTTCAACCAATCGGAAGCGTTGTTGACGCACTTCGTTTTTCTCTTCCATCTTGGCAGGATCCAGCTCCAACGACATGACAACGTTCCGATATCGGCTGTTTGGTTTTCCATTGGCTGCCCAGGGACATTCAGCAAGAATCTCTTCAGCTGTACGACGGGGTTTTTGTGGTGCCAACACCACGCGTTCCATCATCTGGCCAATCACACCATCAGCAAGTATCATACACGGGATGAGATACTTAAAAGACAGGGAAAAACCCAGTTCCACAAAGTCAGCCATTTCCTGAACAGAATTTGGAGCCAGGGTAATGAGTTTATAATCCCCGTGTCCGCCACCCTTCACCGATTGAAAATAATCGGATTGACTGGGTTGGATGGTTCCGAGTCCCGGACCACCTCTCATGACATTGACCAGCAACATGGGGAGATCGGCTCCACAGGCAAATGAAATTCCTTCCTGCATTAGGCTGACACCCGGGCTGGAAGATGAAGTCATACATTTCTTGCCAGTAGCGGCACCGCCAAAAACCATATTGATAGAGGCCACTTCGCTTTCAGCCTGTAATACAACCATGCCTGTGGATTCCCAAGGTCTCTTTTCCATCAGGGTCTCCATGATTTCAGACTGTGGTGTGATGGGATAACCGAAGTAACCGTCAGCACCGCAACGTATAGCTGCATGGGCGATTGCCTCGTTTCCTTTCAGTAACATTACTTCGTTCATAGGTTCAAATCTTAATTTTATACACACGGATGCACCCATCAGGGCACACCAATCCACAACAGGCACAACCGTTGCAATTATCGGGAGTCGACATATAGGCATAGGTATAGCCTTTGGCGTTTACCTCTTTGGACATACTCAATACGTCAAACGGGCAACTCTTGACACACAAGTCACACCCCTTACATCGATCTGTTTCAACTTCAATAGCTCCTTTTATTTTTGCCATTTTAGCGTATTTATTTATAGATGGTTATAGCATTTCACTCCAATAAAAAAAGGAAGGAAACACGGCTGAAAGATCAACCGCCTCTTCAAAAATACCATAGACAGCTGAACCACTGCCTGACATGGATGCAAACAAAGCCCCGTTGTTGTACAAGCGTTGCTTAATGTCACCAATCACAGGGTGAATGTGGCATGCGTAGGCTTCAAAGTCATTTTTAACCCATTCCTTCCACTCCGAAATTGGGCACACCGTCATTTCTTGTAACGACCGTGACGGTTGGTGTGGTTTCATATGGGCATACGCCTCGGCGGTAGAAACTGAGACAGGGGGCTTGACCACCACCAGAAAATACCCCTTTAACGAAAGGGCTGTTTCTACAAACTGATTGCCTGTACCAGTGGCATAGACAGGTTTGTTCAAGAGAAAAAACGGGCAATCGGCACCCAGGCGGGCTGCCAAACCCATCAACACCTCTTGGGAGACCTCCGGTTCAAGCATCCGGTTCACCATCGACAACAGTAACGCCGCATCAGAAGACCCACCGCCCAAACCGGCACCGGTTGGTATAGCCTTATGCAGGTATGCGTCCAAAATAGGAAGGGTATGGGTTTTCTGCAACAGGCGGTATGCCTTGGTCACCAAATTGGAGGTTGGTTCGATAACTTCATCCGTGCCACTGACTGTCAACCGAAAGTCGGAAAGTCCAACTGCAGGAACAACTTCCAACGCATCTTTCAAGCCTATCGGGTAAAAAAACGTCTCGATATTGTGGTAACTATCAGGACGCTTTTCGACAACTCGTAAACCCAGATTGATCTTTGCTGTCGGAAAACAAATCATACGTTCCTCTTTCCAGTCGGTTAAAAACAGGACAAAGATACAAAAAATGCATCACAGTCAAGTTATCAACAGTGTATTGTTGATAGCTTTTTGTAACAGATTGGAATTTCTTGGCTACCTTTGACTTCAGACGTAAACATCTATGGATACTTCATCAAGAAAACGAAACACCGCGAAAAGCGCAGCAGCCAACCCATTGACTGTCATTGGAAGAAGACCTCCTGAAGCCAGAGAGCTGGAGGAAGCCGTATTGGGTGCCCTCATGTTGGAGAAAGACGCCTACTCGGTGGTAAGCGATATCTTGAAACCCGGGAGTTTTTACGAACATGCCCATGAGCTGATTTTCACAGCCATTCAGAACCTGGCGCTGATGCAAAAACCGGTAGACATGCTCACTGTGCAGGAGCAGCTACGCAAACAAGGCGACTTGGACGAGGTGGGAGGAGCTTATTACATTGTACAACTAACGAATAAGGTGGCCTCCACCGCCCATTTGGAATACCATGCCAGGATAGTTGCTCAAAAACATCTAGCCAGGGAACTCATTCGCTACACATCGGCCATACAGGGAAAAGCCTTCGACGAAACCAACGACGTGGAAGATTTGATGCAGGAAGCCGAGGCCGGCCTGTTCGAGATTTCCCAGACCAACATGAAGAAGGATGTGATGCAAATCAATCCGATCATCGACGAAGCCTTCAAATTGCTAAACATTGCAGCTCAACGCAGTGATGGTTTAAGCGGATTACCCTCCGGTTATTCGGAACTCGACAAAATCACGTCCGGATGGCAGAAATCCGACCTGATTATCATAGCAGCCAGACCTGCCATGGGTAAAACAGCCTTTGTATTGTCCATGGCCAAGAATATCACCGTCAACCTGAAACGTCCTGTAGGCTTATTCTCGTTGGAAATGTCCAATGTGCAACTTGTCAACCGCCTGATTGTCAATGTGTGTGAAATTGAGGGCGAGAAAATCAAAAATGGTCAACTGGCCGATTACGAGTGGGATCAACTCGACACAAAAATTAAAGACCTCTACGGTGCGCCTCTTTTTATCGACGATACACCCAGTTTATCCATCTTTGAATTCAGGACCAAAGCCAGACGATTGGTTCGTGAAGAAAAGGTGGAGCTAATCATCATCGACTACCTGCAGTTGATGAATGCCAGCGGTTCTCAATTCGGCAGCCGAGAACAGGAAGTGAGTACCATTTCACGGTCATTGAAGGGACTGGCCAAAGAGCTCAACATTCCCATCATCGCGCTCTCTCAGTTAAACCGTTCGGTCGAGTCGCGTACCAGCAGCAACGTTTCGGAATCAAAAAGGCCTCAATTGTCCGACTTGCGTGAATCGGGTGCCATAGAGCAGGATGCGGATATTGTCTGCTTCATCCACAGACCGGAGTATTACAAGATTATGGAAGACAACTCGGGAAAAAGCCTGCAGGGAATTGCCGAAATCATTGTGGCTAAGCACCGTAACGGAGCCACAGGCGACGTAAGGCTGCGTTTCAAGAAACAATTTGCCAAGTTTATGAATGAGGAGGATGATATGTTGACCGGACAGGATGGGCAAATCTTGAGTTCCCGCATCAACACCGACTCCGGTTTCGCCGCTTCATCCACTACCTACAGCAGTTCACCCTACACCAACCCACCGGACAACAACGTTCCGTTCTAACATAAAAAAGCCACCCCGTAATGAGGTGGCTTTTTTGTGACCACGGTAGGATTCAAACCTACAACCTTCTGATCCGTAGTCAGATGCTCTATTCAATTGAGCTACGTAGCCGTTCGCTTTTGCGGTTGCAAAGATAGGGCGTTTTATCCTCTTCTGCAACTATGAGTGGCATTTTTTTAATTTATTCCACAAATCGATTACCAAATAAAAGATAACCTAGATTCACCCCAACATTCCAATTCCCACTGGGGTAACTGTAATTGTTTATGAATAAGCTCAATGAGGTAAACGGCAGGTTATACACCAAGGAAGCCTCCATCAAATATTGCATGTTTGACCAATTTCTATCCAATATAGCCTGCTGATTTGGCCCACGCTTATAAACAGACCAAGGGAAAAAGCCATATAATTCGGTTCGAAAAAACAAATTGGGCTGTAGGTTCCAAATGGGCATTACCCCCAGCGCTAAAAACCGATTCGAACGAAATGCCTCGTTGAACGTAGCCCGGCTGTGAAGTGTAGGAGTAAAACCCGGACTTTGCACAATGTTCGATGTATAGTTATCTAAGGCACGTTTGTTATTCCATACAATATCACCCCTCCATCCCAGAATGAACTTAGTGTCAAGGCGAAAATACCGTTCCGTACCCGCCGAAAATTGAGCATAAGTCAACCCCTTATCGGATTTGGAAATATGTCCCAGCGTGTCGGGAAATTGAAAAGTCTCCAAACCCGTCAATAACTGCAATTCAGCGTGGGTCTGTTGCCCGGATGTTGGATACTGCTTGGCATTCAAATTGTTTTTCTTAAAACCGAGCGAGGCATTCATCAAGACATAAATGCTCTTGTCGAAGCTTTGATTGGAAAACGACTCCAGTTTTGTTTGCATGTAATTGTCAACCAGATAGCCCATAGACAAACCGGTTTCAATCTTGCAGTCATTTTCGGCAGGCACGGCAAAGCGGAATTTCAGGAAAGCCTCGTGTTGCTTAATGAAGGCAGGTCTATCGTCGTTGTAAAACAATTTTTCTCCCTGAAAAAAATTAAAATTCAAAGAAGCCAACTCGACTGAAAAAGACTTAGGTACGTCATCGGAAGAATAGATAACTGATTTAAGTCGAATAGCGTTCAGGATTCGCCCCATGTAAGCGTCGGCTGTATACTGCTGGGAGTATTCGTTCAAGATATTAAAGCCGGCTCCTAAATACAACTGGTTCGACGTAGAAGAGGAAATATTCGCACCAATGGCCAAGCGGATCTTTTTGTTCATTTCCACATCCAACACCAATCGAAAAGACGCATCAGTGGAGTCAAACTTGGCATGAGGAATTACCTCATTGATTTTTTTATCGGAAAGCAGCTTAAAATAGCCCACTTTGAAGGTTTCCAAATTGAAATAGGTATTTCCGTTTTGTCCCAATACTTTCAGGATGTAGGCTTTTTCAGCCTCACTGACTCCGTTTATGGTGATTGCCTTGAATCGCAGTTCAGGAGTTTGACTTTTAAATAAACTCCGCCTAAGAGACAAATCAAACGGATTAACCCGTCGGCTCACCCGCTTTTTAATGCTGTCCATCTTGGCCATTGTTTCATCATAACCAAGACGGTACAAAGAGTCCACCTTGTGAAAATCCAGCAAGGAAACACTCTTTAGGTTGAACGTCATCTGAAAACCCTTGCCTTTCGGAACCGAGTAGTTGCTTGGATGCATGATCATGGCCTGCAACTGAGCAACCATGTCGTAGTCATCCGGCTTACTGTCAATATCCACCACGACACTGCCAATGTAAACATCCGGATTGAAATCATTTTCCATGATGTCCACCGGATAGTTGTTGTAAATGCCACCATCGTATAACAACTTTCCATCCACCTTAATGGCCTTGAAAACAAAGGGAAAGGTCATGGAAGCGCGAATGGCATCGCCCAGGTCTCCCGTACGGAAAACATACTGTTTGCGCTCATTGATATCAGCTGCTATGCTGCGAAAAGGAATGAACAAACGATTAAAATCATTCTGACATTGGGCCGTAAACTGTGAAGTCAACTGCAGAAAGGCGAAATTCATCTGAATGGGACTCATCAAGCTTGTGGGAAGCATTTTCCCGGCCTTGAGGATCGATTCTTTCAAAGAAACCTCGGTAGAAATGATTTCAGGTGTAGGATCCGATTGTCTGAAGTAATTCACATACTCTTGCTCCACGGTACCATTCATCCAATTCGTAAAAGTGGGCGATTTAAAAAGCGCCAACATGTCGGCAGGCGAGTAACCCATGGCATAAAAACCGCCGATAATGGCCCCTATGGAAGTACCTGTCACGTAATCGATGGGAATGCCATTCTCCTCCAACGCTTGTATCATACCAATATGTGCCAGCCCTTTGGCACCGCCGCCACTAAGAACCAGTCCCACACGTTGAGCGGAAACGGGTTGAACGAGTGATAAGACGACCAGGACCAACGTCCATGCTATCCTTTTCATATACACAGTGATGGATTCATAAGGGCTGAATGAAAAAGAGGCTGTATCATTCGACACAGCCTCAAATTTACAAAAAAAGGACTAAACGTGATGAAATCACACTGTGATTTACACAATCATGCCATAACTTCTTTTTACAAAATTGGTGAGTGCCTCGCCCTTCAGCAGGCCATTTGACAACAAAGCCAGATCCATGAGTTGCTTGATGGTAGCTTCCTTGTTTTCACCCTGTTCGTTTTCCAACAATGTCTTTACAAGCGTGTGATCAACATTAACCACCATATTGTAATTCAAGGGCATATCGCCGTAAAAGTTCATTCCCGGATTCATCGCTGCCATTTCCTGCATACGACGCATAAATTCGTTGATGGTCAGCACAACAGGCATGGCATTTTCACCCAAATGTTCCAGTTGTACAGTAAAAGAAGCTTTTTCAACCACTGGCATGATCTCGTTGAACTGCTTCTTTAACAATTCCTGTTGCTCTTCCGTGAGTTTGACAGCTTCTTTGTCTGTCTTGACAATCAGGTTATCCACCACATCGCTGTCCACCCGCACAAAACGCGTTTTCTCAAACGCTTGCTCCAGTTTACCCATGAAGTGAACATCGAGTTGGCCATCGAGCAACAATACATCGTAGCCTTTTGTCCTGGCAGCTTCAATATATGCATGTTGAGCATCCTTGTCGGAAGCGTACAGGTAGATCAATTGACCTTCCTTATCGGTCTGATTATCCTGAATGAGTTGTTTGTATTCGTCCAGGGTGAAGCGCTGACCGTCTACATTGCTCAATAAACAGAATTTTTGAGCCGTCGACCAGAATTTCTCATCGGTCAAGATGCCGTATTCGATAAAAACCTTCAAATCGTTCCATTTTTCTTCAAATTGAGGACGGTCGTTCTTGAAGATTTCTTGCAGCCGATCGGCTACCTTCTTGGTGATGTGGCTGGAAATCTTACGTACATTGTTGTCACTTTGCAAATAAGACCGTGAAACATTCAACGGAATATCCGGTGAATCGATTACACCGTGCAGTAAGGTCAGAAAATCCGGAACAATGCCTTCCACGGAATCGGTGACATACACCTGATTGCAGTACAACTGAATCTTGTTTTTCTGTATTTCAACGCTGTTCTTAATCTTGGGAAAATACAGGATGCCGGTTAAATTGAAGGGATAATCCACATTGAGGTGAATGTGAAACAAGGGATCTTCAGAAATAGGGTAGAGATCTTTGTAAAATTTCGTGTAATCTTCTTCGGTCAAGTCAGCGGGTTTGCGGGTCCAAGCTGGCTTAACGTCGTTGATTTGATTGTCCTCGTCGGTTTCCACCTGCTTGCCATCCTTCCATTCGGTTTTTTTGCCAAAAACGATGGGAATTGGCATAAACTTGCAATATTTACCGAGCAGTTCGCTAACCCTGGAATCTTCTAGAAAATCCTTGTTTTCAGCATCTATGTGCAATACGATGTCGGTACCTCTGTCACTTTTCTCGATTTCTTCCAACTGATACTCGGGGGAGCCGTCGCACGACCACTTGATAGCCTGTGCGCCCTCTTTCCATGATTTTGTACAAATATCAACCTGTTTTGCCACCATGAAGGAAGAGTAGAAACCCAATCCAAAATGCCCAATGATGGCGTTGGCATCGTCCTTGTATTTTTCCAAAAATTCCTCGGCACCTGAAAAAGCAATTTGATTAATGTACTTTTCAATCTCTTCTGCCGTCATGCCAATACCCCTGTCGGAAATGGTCAAGGTCTTTTTCTTTTTGTCGATCGAGATGCGAATGGCCAAATCGCCCAACTCACCCTTGAACTCACCTACGGCAGCAAAGGTGTTTAGTTTTTGCGTGGCATCCGTGGCATTGGCAACCACTTCACGGAGAAAAATCTCATGATCACTGTACAGAAATTTCTTGATAATGGGGAAGATGTTTTCTGTGGTTACCCCAATGGTTCCTTTTTGCATATCTGAATGAATTTAATGCGGTTTGTATTTTATCCTGCGCAATAAAAATGCCAAGACCATAGGTCCTGACATTTTTTCACATGTTTATTGATTTGCTGCCAAAATGGCTGTTAGACAGGTGCTCCGTTGATGGTTTTTTTGACAGTTTCGCCCGCCTCGTCCATTGTTATGCCTATCCGGTCTCCAGTTTTCAGACTGCCGGAAAGGATCAACTCAGCTAATTCATCCTCGAGATACTGCTGAATGGTTCGCTTCAGCGGACGTGCCCCAAACTGAATGTCGTAACCCTTGTTGGCCAAAAAGGTTTTGGTTTCCGGAGAAACATCCAGCAAAAAACCAAGCGCTTCGACTCGTTGGATAAACGCCGCCAGTTCTAAATCAATGATACTCAAGATGGAATCTTTCGATAACGGTTCAAAATAAATGATGTCATCAATACGATTGACAAACTCAGGAGCAAACGTCTTGTTCAGTGCCTTTTGAATGACATTCTTTGAGTAATCACCATCGCCATCCTGTAAGTAATTGAAACCAACCCCCTTGCCAAACTCTTTCAGTTGACGGGTTCCCACATTGGATGTCATGATCAAGATGGAATTCTTGAAATTGACCACACGTCCGAGGCTGTCGGTCAACCGACCCTCGTCCATCACCTGTAGAAGCAGGTTGAACACATCGGGATGAGCCTTTTCAATTTCATCCAACAAGATGACGGAATAGGGCTTGCGGCGTACCTTTTCGGTCAATTGGCCGCCCTCCTCGTATCCCACATAACCCGGAGGTGCCCCGACGAGCCGGGAAACAGTGAACTTTTCCATAAATTCACTCATATCAATGCGCAACAGGGCATCCTTGCTGTCGAACATCGCTTCCGACAACAACTTTGCGAGGTGTGTCTTACCTACACCGGTGGGACCAACAAACAAAAATGCACCAATGGGACGGTTGGGATCCTTCAAGCCCACGCGGTTACGCTGGATGGCCTTGACTACAGCATCGACAGCCTTATCTTGACCTATAATCTTCTTTTTAATTTCGTACCTCATGTTCAACAACTTGGTACTTTCCTCCTGTGCGATACGCTTTAGAGGAACACCGGTCATGATGGCCACAACTTCGGCAATTTTCTCGGCATCCACCGGCTGACGATCAACATCTGCACTGGTTTCCCATTCTGATTTTAACGTGGCCAATTCAACGGTCTTGGTATTGGCTAAATCCCGGTAACTGGCCGCTAGTTCGAAGTTTTGTGACTGAACGGCTTCCATCTTCTTTAAGTTGGCATCGTCTATGTCTTTTTCCAACGATATGATGGTATCCGGCACTACGATATTGGTCAAATGCACCCGAGACCCAGCTTCGTCCATCGCGTCAATGGCCTTGTCGGGGAAATTACGATCAGACACGTAGCGCTGCGTGAGCCGCACACAGGCCTCAAGTGCCTCGTCGGTGTATTTCACGTGGTGGTGCTCTTCGTACCTTTCCTTGATGTTCCGTAAAATCTGCAAAGTTTCCTCCGGAGAAGTCGGCTCAACGATGATTTTTTGAAATCGGCGTTCCAACGCTCCGTCCTTCTCAATGCTTTTGCGGTATTCATCCAGGGTAGTGGCGCCAATACATTGCAAATCGCCCCTGGAAAGGGCGGGTTTCAACATATTGGCTGCATCCATCGAACCGCTGGCGTTACCCGCACCCACGATGGTATGAATCTCATCAATAAACAGGATGATATTTTTGTTGTTTTGCAATTCGTTGAGAATGGCCTTAACACGTTCCTCAAACTGCCCTCTGTACTTCGTGCCGGCTACCATAGAGGCCAGGTCGAGCGAGATGAGCCGCTTGTCAAACAAGACCCGCGATACTTTTCGTTGGACGATGCGCATGGCAAGTCCTTCAACAATAGCTGATTTGCCGACACCTGGTTCACCGATAAGCACCGGGTTGTTTTTCTTTCGACGACTCAAGATTTGAGCCAGTCGCATAATTTCCTCATCACGACCAACAACAGGATCCAAACGGCCTTCAAACGCCGCTTTTGTCATGTCGTTGCCGAAATTATCCAAAGCCGGCGTGTCTGAACCGGTGGTATTTTGCCGAGTCCGTGTTTGCTGCTTGGAATCACCTGCAGAGCCAAACGAATTGTCACTTCCTCTAGGTAATTCCTCCTCATCTTCAGCATCATCGTCGGTAAAACCGGCACCAGCCTGTGGCGTGGGATACCCGGCAATGGCATCCTGAAGTCGTGCCCATTCAAGCCCTTCTTCGTTCAGCACAGAAGCAGCCAGGTTGTTTTCCTCCTTTAAAATAGCCAGCAAAAGATGCTCTGTATCAATCACATCACTTTTAAGTCCACGTGACTCCAACGATCGCGCCTCCAAAAAAACAATTTTGAGAACCCGCTCAGTTGATTTGGTCAACGGCAGGTCAGGGGTAACGGAAGAGGAGTCCGTACGACTTACACGGCTTTCAATGGTGCGTTTTACCCGCATGAGATCTATATTCAACTTGGAAAGCTGAATGTACGCATTGCTGTCGCGCTCTCGAAGAATGCCCAACAACAGATGTTCAGGTGCTATGGCGTCGTTCCCAAGCCGGAGTGCTTCTTCACGGCTATAACCGATCACATCGCGAACGCTTTGGGAAAATTTGGCTGTATTCATACTATCTATGTAAAATCCTATGTCAAATATACACATAAAATGAGAGTTGTCAATGGTTACCCTGCAAATACTTTGCCAACTGTCAATCTGTCATAAAATGCGCCGTGCAGGGCATTTTTGAACAAATATTTGTAGTAAATCGCTTGTGAAATCAGGTAGAAAAGCGTACATTAGCGTGCTTTTTAAAGCAAGTGGAACCCGTAACCTAAAGTTTTTTTTAAATGACTGAGCAAGACAGAATTATTCGGATAAACATTGAGGAGGAAATGAAGTCTTCCTACATTGATTATTCGATGTCCGTAATTGTTTCCAGAGCGTTGCCGGACGTCCGGGACGGACTTAAGCCTGTTCATAGGCGTGTCCTTTTTGGCATGAACGAGTTAGGCAACAATTCAGATAAACCCTACAAGAAATCCGCCCGTATCGTGGGTGATGTTTTGGGTAAGTACCACCCGCACGGTGACTCTTCCGTCTATTACGCCATGGTGCGTATGGCCCAGGAGTGGTCCATGCGCTATCCGATGGTTGATGGTCAGGGTAACTTTGGTTCCGTGGACGGCGATTCTCCTGCTGCCATGAGGTACACCGAATGCCGTCTGAAACGAATGGCCGAGGAAATGCTGGTCGATATCGATAAGGAAACGGTGGACATGCAGCCCAACTTCGATGAAACACTGAAAGAACCCACTGTATTACCCTCACGGATACCCAATTTACTGGTGAACGGTGCTGCGGGTATTGCCGTTGGCATGGCCACGAACATGGCTCCGCACAACCTCTCTGAGGTAATTGACGGATTGGTTGCTTACATCGACAATACGGAAATCGAAATCAGCGAGTTGATGAAATACGTGCTGGCTCCTGATTTTCCCACCGGTGGTTATATCTATGGATATGCAGGTGTCCGCGAAGCCTTCGAGACAGGACGCGGTCGCGTTATCCTACGCGCCAGAGCAGAAATTGAGACAGACGGTAACCGTGAAAAAATTGTCGTAACAGAGATACCGTACATAGTCAACAAGGCTGAACTCATCACCAACATCGCTGATTTGGTGAAAGAACAGAAGATTGACGGCATTTACCACATCAACGACGAATCCGACAGAGATGGCATGCGCATTGTCGTTGAAGTAAAGAAAGACGCCAACGCCAGCGTGCTGCTGAACAAATTGTACAAAATGACAGCGCTGCAGACTTCATTCAGCGTCAACAACATAGCTCTGGTTCACGGACGTCCTCGTTTACTGAATCTGAAAGACCTGATTCGTTATTATGTGGAACATCGACACGAAGTGGTGGTGCGCCGTACGCAATACGAATTGAACGAGGCTGAAAAACGCGCCCACATTCTGCAAGGATTGATCATCGCTTGCGACAATATTGATCAGGTCATCGCCATCATCCGTTCGTCCCAATCACCCGACGAAGCTCGGGAACGACTGATGAGCGCCTTTGAACTTTCTGACTTACAGGCCAGAGCCATTGTTGAAATGCGCCTACGTCAACTCACTGGGCTTGAAATGGATAAACTCCGTAACGAGTACGAAGCGTTGATGAAAAAGATAGCTTATTACAAAGAAATCCTGGAGAGCAAGGAATTGCGCATGGAAATTGTCAAAAAGGAGCTACTTGAAATCAAGGAAAAATACGGCGACGTCAGGCGTTCGGAAATCGTATTTGCTTCCGAGGATTTCAATCCCGAAGATTTCTATGCCGATGACGAAATGATCATCACGGTTTCTCACCTGGGATACATCAAACGCACGCCATTGGCTGAATTCAGGGCCCAAAACCGTGGAGGAGTGGGTTCAAAAGGCTCAACGACTCGCGACGAGGACTTTGTGGAATATATCTATCCGGCCTCCATGCATCACACCATGATGTTTTTCACCCAGAAAGGCAAGTGTTACTGGCTCAAGGTCTACGAAATTCCGGAAGGCACCAAAAATTCAAAGGGACGTGCAATCCAGAACCTGCTGAATATCGATCCTTCCGACAGAGTGAACGCCTTGGTTCGCGTCAAGAACCTTCAAACCGATAAAGAATTCATCAACTCCCATTACCTCTTATTCTGTACCAAACAAGGTGTGGTTAAGAAGACACTGCTGGAAGCGTATTCCCGTCCGCGCCAAAACGGTGTGAATGCCATCACGATTCGCGAGGACGATGAAGTAATTGCTGTACGCATGACCAATGGTGACACCGAAGTCATCTTGGCCAATCGAAACGGCCGCGCCATTCGCTTTAACGAAAGCAAAGTTCGCATCATGGGAAGAACGGCAACCGGTGTACGCGGCATGACGCTCGATGACGATGGCTGCGATGAAGTAGTCGGCATGGTGTGCATCAAAGCCAAGGAAAAAGAATCCATCATGGTTGTTTCTGAGCAAGGATACGGTAAACGATCCGACCTGGATGACTACCGCATTACCAACAGAGGCGGAAAAGGTGTAAAAACATTGAATGTTACCGAAAAAACCGGTAAATTAGTCGCGTTAAAGAGTGTGACAGACGAATTTGACCTGATGATTATCAATAAATCGGGCATTACCCTCAGGGTCAAGGTTTCCGATTTTCGAGTCATGGGAAGGGCGACGCAAGGTGTACGTCTGATTAACTTAGAAAAACGTCACGATGAAATTGCATCCGTTTGCCGCGTTGCCAGCGACATGGACGAAATTCAGGATCCGGACACCGCACTTCCTGAAGAAAACGGAGCCGTCAACGAGGCTAACATTGATTCTGCTACAGAATAATTCATAATTCTATCATACTACTTTTAAAAAAATTGATAATGAAAAAAGCCTGTTTAACTGATGCCACGAAACAACAGTCCTTCTTGGGATTTGTCGTAACAAACAAGGTTTTGATACTGTTGATGGCACTATTGCTCTTCAGCGGAGTGGATACCTTTGCGCAAAAGAAAAACGTGACCAAGGCACGAGCCAATATTATGGTCGAGCCACGTGATACAAAAACGGCAAAAGAAGCCATCTTGCTTGCGTTGAAAGATTCCACGACCAACAAGTTGGCCAATACGTGGTATGTAGCCGGTGAAGTATACTATGCCATTTACGACGAACAACAAAAAATTGAGTGGAAGCAAAGGAATTCCGGTGATAGGGCGTTGATGGGAAATGCCTTGAAAAAGGCTCTTGAATGTTACATGAAAGCCGACTCCTTAGATCGTCTGCCCGACAATAAAGGTCGTGTCAAACCCAAGTTTTCAAGTAAGATTGTCGATCGTACCTTGAGTTTCAAACTTGCATTTCCCGATGCAGGGGCTTATTACTACAATAAGAAGGACTACTTGAATGCCATTGATATGTTCGAGCAATACATGCGCTATCCTTCTATTCCGTATTTAAAGGGAAGAGGGTTGGAAAAAGATACCATGATCAACCTTCTCAAATTTAATAGCGCCATCAGTGCCACGTTTGCAAAAAGAATGGATATTGCAGCTAAATACTTCGAGGAAGTCAAAGATTCAGTAAAATCAGATGATGACCGCGCCATGGTTTATGCCAACTTGAGTGCTGCTTACGAAAGCATGAAGGATACAACCAACATGCTGAGAATCTATCAATTAGGAGCAAGGAAATTCCCAAGGGAACAGTATTACACCAATAATCTCATCAACCATTACATTGCTAGAAACTCGCTGCCTGATGCGTTGACATGGATCAACTCGTCGCTGGAACAAGATAGTAAGAGCGCTGCTCTGTGGAATTTGAAAGGCCGAATCCTGGAAAAAGAAATGGATAAGAGTACGTTAACTGATAAAAGTGATCTTCTGAAAGGGGTATTGGCCTGTTACGAAAAAGCCATTGAGATTGATCCCAACTTTGCCGATGCGTTGGGTAGTATCGGTCGTATATACTACAACAAAGCGGTAGAAGAACTACAAAAGGTGAACGAAATCAAGGATGATAAGAAATACAAAGCAGAAAAGACCAAACTCAAAGTCTCCTTTGAAAAAGCCAGACCATACTTTGAAAAGGCACTTCAACAATCACCCAACGATAAAGATTACGTTACGGCCTTAAGAGGTATCTACTACAACCTTGACAACGATGCCAAATACAAGGAAATGGATGAATTGTACAGGCAGCTTACAACGAAGAAATAAATGAAATAAAGATGGCTTCCGGGAGGGGGCCATCTTTATTTAGGGAATACTATTCAACATAATATTAATTATAACTCAAACGGGATAACACAGATTAGCCACTAATCAGGGCCTTAGCAGCAATACTGGTGTATTTGAGTGAAACAACATCTTGCTGGCCATGCTTGGATTGAACAGTCGGGAAAAAATGGAACGTTTATGCGCCATCATTGCAATGACGTCTAGGTGTTGCTCACGAATGAATTCGTCAAGGCTTTGCATCAACTTGTCCCCACAAATCACACCGTACGAAATATCCAATGCCGAATACTGTTTCTCGAAATAGGCCTTGATTCCCGATAACTTGATTTCATCCCATGTTTCAGCCTCCGTGGACAGATGCAAAAAATACACTTTAAACGTGTACGGTTTCAACAGCTGCATCATGGTTTCAAATGCAACCAAATCCTGTTGTTCAAAATTGGTGAGAAAACCGATATGTTTACAATCAGCCATAGATTCCACCGGCATGTCAACCGGAAATGCAAAAACCGGAACCGTTGACCGTTCAATAACTTCTGCTGTCACAGAACCAAGTAAGTCGCTCTCCTTAAAGCCATTACCATGCGTTCCCATGATAATAATCTGTTGAGGATGCCTGTTGCTGTACGAAAGAATTTGTTCTTCCGGTACCCCTTCCCGAAATTTCGTCACAATTCCGCATGTAGGCAAATCGCCCTGTTTCATGTCGTGCTGCAAGATTGCCACCAGTTCCTCCATCTGGTCGTGCATCTTACTTATTTGTTGCTGAATCATGTCATTTCCTTCATCATTAATGGCAAATGCATCATTAATGGGCATTCCACCCGCATAGAACGGACTGTAATAGGAATGCAACAACGTCACCTCGGCATTCAAGTCGTGTGCTAACCGAACACCCAGCCGGGCAGCTTTCAACGTAAAGACAGAAAAATCGACAGGAACCAACACACTTTTTACCACAAGCTTCTCTTCCATGACTGTACGTATTAAGGAATTCTCCCCTAATTTACCTCGATTCAATCAAGGTAAGCCGCTAAAAGAGTTAAATTATGTTAATTTGAACCAGAACCTATCCATTTGCCGAACAGATCATATGGCCCTGCATCCGTCAC